>OLGY01001266.1_pt1 | contig 13481 bp, 8 predicted proteins | sample 1605951 | NCBI WGS metagenome assembly OLGY01 (sample SAMN03283280) | human gut metagenome | biome: human-associated habitat; material: feces | host: Homo sapiens | place: Peru | collected 2012
TTCTGAACGAAATACTGCACCAATTCATATCAACTAATTTTGAACACCTACTTAAGCGTAGAATGACCAGAAGCTTATAAAGCTCGGCAAAAGATCCAGTCACCACGTAAACTTGTCAGATTGTTTGCTAATTCCGCCAAAGCATAAGGATAACACATAAACTGGTGCTCAAAAACACCAGCTTAACTAAAACATTAAAACAATGAAGAAGTATTTCATTTCAGGTGCAATGCTTGCAGGCCTCATGTCGCTTGCAGCTTGCAGCAACGACGAAGGCATCGTGGCAGACAACAATGGAGCTGAACAGCAATTTACCATTACATTGGCAAGCAGTGGCGACCGTGCCACACGTGCCGCAGCCGACCGTACGCTCGAGAGCGAAGCTGCCGGTCAAAGCATTGAGAAGGTAACACTCGTAGTACGTTCGCAGGACGACGGTAAGGACAAGAACAAAGTGGTATACATCCACACACTCGACAACTGGAACGGCACAGCCACTAACTATGATACCAATGGCCATGGCAAGAAACTCACTTTTACCATACCCAAGGCCGACAAGTTGGGCGAAGGCAATTATGTTGTGACGGCAGTAGGCTACAATGAAGACAACTACACTTTGTCTTTGCCAAAAAAAGGCGATGTTGTAGACAATAATATAACTGCCACCACACCGAAAGGTGCCGAAGCCAAGGAGGTGTTTGCCGGCGAGCAAAAGTTTAAGATTGATGGAACTGATGGCAGCAAGGCTATAAAGAGCGTAGATGTGACCCTGCACCGCCAGGTGGCCGGCGCTTATGGCTACTTTACTTCAATCCCTGCCAAGATAGGTGAAACCGAGGTGGCCAGCATACGCATGGTATCGCGCAGCAAGAACACGGTGCTCACATTCGGCTCATTCAACAGCTCATTTACGACAACTGATGCCAATGTGATGTACATGGTTAATGGTTCGGTGCCTGCCACCAAAACAGCCAAATTCCTTAATGGCGATGAAGCAAATGTATTGTTCAGTGCCAAAATAACCGACTGGTTCCCCGGTGGCGACGAGAACAATGATGGTGTGTACGACAAGGAAGACACCAACTGGACAAAGCACTACAGCGGTAGCTACTTGAAAGGCTCAGTGTTTGCCAGTAATTTTATCGTACCATTCAGTGCAACGGAGGGCAAGTCAACCCTTGAACTGCAATTGCTTGATGCAACAGGCAATGTGCTCTATGCTTGGCCTGTGAAGTTGGACGCATCGAATGCACAGGTAGGTAAGACGGGCGTGACGGCATCAGCCGATTTGTTTGGCGCAGGCACAGCCATGGGCTTTGCCGAGACTGCCGATGTGTTCAGCTTGTTCCGCAACCACATCTACTCAATAGGTATTCACAAGCAGGGTACCAGCACCACCGATCCCGAAACTCCCGTTCCTGGTACCGATCAACCCACTGACTTGAGCAAGATACAGAACGTTGTAATCCGCGTGAACGACAACTGGGAAGCTCTGCATCACATGAGCATTGACGAATAGTCTTATTGGCTTAAACCCTAAAATTACATACAAAAGGTTCAAGGGCGTTGTGCTGTGTGTGCAGGTTCTTGAACCTTTTTGCTTTAGAATAATTTTTGTATGGTAAAAGCATTGTCGTAGATGCCATAAATATGCGCTTGGGCGTTTTACCATACATCAATGTATTATGCGCAATGAATTATTCTATCAAAATATGTGCCTCAATCGTGGTGGCATTATTGTGTGGGTTGCTGCCTTCGTGCACAGCCGACACCGTGTTGGCAGATGAGGGTGCCACGCAAGACCATGTGAGCGTATGTTTGCAAGCATCGGCTCGTGTGCAACGCACTACGCTGCAAAGCTCAGACAATGTGCAGCATGTGGAGTATGTGCAACTGTACATATTCAAAGGCACAGGCAGCGATGCCGAGTGCATTAAAAGCCTCGATGTAGACTGGCAACAATCAACTGGCCAGACGGCGTCGCAATTTTACAAAATAGACCCTAACATTTTCGTTTACGACGGAAGTACTACATACACCCTGCTGGCTGTTGGCCTTGACAATAAGCCCGGCGCCACCGGTGAGGGTGCAGGCCCTACTTACAATCTGCCAGCAGCCATAACCAATGGCACCACGCTCGGACAAGCCGTGGCCCGTTTGGCCACTGGCAAGACTGCGCACGATATGAACCATGCTGAACTCTTTGCCGGCACGGCAGAATGCGTGCCCCAACGTGGCAACAACTTGGTGACCATTGACCTGTACCGGCGTGTGGCCGGGGTGCAGGCTTATCTTAACGACATACCCGAGGGGGTGACCGACATTAAGCTGGTGCTGTATAAAGACCAACATAGCGAAGTGCCCCTTGTGGCAAAGCCCGATGCCGCAGATGGTGCCTACATGGACCATGGCACAGCCACAGCCGATGGCAGCACCACACTGCTTGACCTGCCGGTGAATGAAGGCACGCTGGCGGGAGTGGCCGTGACGGGCACCACGTTGAAAAAACGTGTCGGAACAGTGCTTGATGGCGCTTATGTGTTGCCGGTAGAGGCATCGGCCGACCAAGGTACAGGCACGCTTAATTTGAAACTTTACAAGGGCGGTGTGCTGTATAAAACCTACCGTGTGGCGGTGGACGATGGCAAGACCCGCAGCTACAACTTTCCGCTCCGGGCAAATTGCTTCTATACCATCGGTACACTCAATTTGCAACAAAATGAGCCGCTCAGCTTGGGTGAGGCAACCGCTGACATAACCATACAGGTAGAGCCGAATTTTGAGAAAGATCATGACTTTGATATTCAGTAAAAAGAAGTATCGATGCACCCGGCTGTTATGCGGGGCATTGGTAGCTGTGCTTGCAGCCTGCAGTGATGACATCGCCACGATGCCGCCTCAACCGACAGTAGGTGAGGTGGACAGTGAAAGCGTTGTTGTGCCTGTAAGTATCACCTTTGGCGGCACTTATGCTTTACCCGCAAACACCACCCGCTCGGCACCACCGGGTGCGGCTACCGACCCTTACGACCCGAAGGTGGACGGCGAGGCCGCTGCAGTGCAAACCGACCATGTGCGTATCGTTGCCTTCAGACGCAAGGTGGCAGGTGACGACGAAGCAAGCAGCGAGGCCGTTGACGAGGCTGCAACCATTAGCGACAGTGAGTTCGTTTATGACCCTACCAATGACCAAAAGGTGATGTGTAGCCGTGCCTACGCTTCGGACCACCGCTTGACGGCTAAGGGCAAACTCAAAAAGATGCGCGGCTATCAGTATCGTGTCATTGCTGTGGCCTACAGTTCGAGCATTGCTCTCCCACCATCGCATAACTTGATACCCGCTGCCACGGGTGAGCAAAACTTGTTTATGCTTAATTTGCAAAACGGTACCACTCTGGCCGAGGCGCAAGCCGACATAGTCAAGGCCAATGTGACTGGTTGGAAGGAGTTTTTGTATGGTTCTTATGGTCTAAAGAATGATGATTGCTTGAGTGGTTACCTGAGTTATGCGCCGCAGTTGTTCTATGGCGAGTGTCATACGGCTATGGGCAACCGTGTGGTGCACTTCAGAGAGCAGCAGAGCAATGGCGAGATAATTTCGAACTCACCATTGACGGGGGTGTTGTACCGCGGCATGGCACGTGTGGAAATGACACTCAGCATAGACAAGCAGAGCAAGGGCGATGTGCATTGGCTGGCTTTGATGGCCAACCATACCAACACCGCGGTCAAACTCAATAGCTACGATGCCTTTGCGCAGGCTTTCAACCCGATAACTCAAAAGCTTGGCAAGGACTCCTATACCGTGATAGCTATGGCTGAGGGCAACGATGTGATAGCCGAAGGCAGCACCATAACTCTTGGGGCTTGGGTGTTGCCCACGGCAACCCGCTTGGCACTGCGCGTGTTCTGTAAGGACCTACTACTACGACAACCGCTCGACTATCCCATTACAACCGCCAATGTGTCGTCTGCCGAACAGGGAACGGGCATTATCGCTCCCGACGTGAGCGATAACACCTATTATTTACGTCGCAATCAACTTTACAGATTTAAGGGGAAGCTCTCGACTATTACGGGAAAGAGAAAGTTGGGAGACTAAAAGCATATAAAGAACTATGATACAACGCATAAGTGTGCTATTAACCTGCTGCTTGTTGCAGTTTGCTACCGCGGTGCTGGCGCAAAGTGCCAGCGATACGCCTACGGCCGACGGTCTGCTTGACAGCAGACGCACCGTGTGGTACGACCGCGATGCCAATGAAAATCAGCCAACAGTGTCGAACTGGAAGTATCTGGAAAACCGCCGGGCACTGGTGGGCAGTGGTTGCACGGTGAACAAACTGGTAAGTGCCGTAGGGGTGGGCGAGTGGGCCGACAGCTTGGGCAATATAACCAACGAGGACTTGTCGGACTATGCCACTTTCCCCTCGGTGCTTAAAGCGGGCGTGACGGTCAACCCCATAGTGAGTGTGCGCGATAAGAACAACTATTATGGCGAGGGCACTGAAGCTGGTTTTTGTGTGGTGGCCTCATCGGGGGCCAGTGTGCTTACCCTTGATGTGGTAAAGGCTATGAGCCTGGTGTTCTATCGCGATGGCGTGCTGGGTAGCACCATTCCTGTGCAGGAGGGCCAAAATGCTGGTGGGGTGAGTTTGACGCTTATCAAAATCCCCGGTTCGGACGAGACATGTATATGCCTTACTGCCAAGGCGCGCGAAATATTTGACGAGGTGTGTTTGCAGCCCTCGGGCGGTGTGAACCTTGACTTGGGCATGGCACTCAAAATTAAATATGCCTTTGTGGGCCGTGTGACACAGACACTGCTCACCGATAATGGTGTGAAAGCCTATGGCGAAAAGGTGGGGACGACTGCCCCCGGGGCTTACATCAAGTCGGTGTCGGGAGAGAACCCCGTGCTACTCGGTATACCTTTTCCGGTAACAGATGAGGAAAAGAAGAGACTTGTTGACGATGACCTGAACAACTATATGTCGCTCACCCCGTTTGTGGGATTGGCTTACATGGGCGGTGCAAAGATAGAATGTGCCCCAGGAGGCGAGAACGATAACGGACAGGAAGTGTTCAAGGCTGGCAGCGAGGTGGGCTTTAAGTATAAAAATGTTGCGTTGCTCGACCTGTCGCTCGGGTCGGCCGTTAACATAGAATTGTTTAACCGCGCAGGCAAGAATGTGCAGACCGAGACCCTCTCGGCCGGCGTACTTGGTTTGGGCGTGGCCACGGGGGGGGACGGCACGGCATCAATACTGGCCAAATGCGACTTTTCGGGGGCGCGCATAGCCTTTTATGGCGGTTTGAAAGTGGACTTGGGCGGCACGCGTGTGTATTATGGCTTTGTGAAGGAGGCCCCCGATGTGGCACACCATTGTGACATACGTACCACTACCAACACCAATGTGTGCGACTCGCAAACATCATTCCAACTGCACAGCAATCCGGCCCTGTCGGTAAGCTGGACGCTGTTGCTGCAGCCCGAAGGGGCTAATGCCAAGGTGACAGCCTCGGGCTATGTGACGGGAATGAATGTGCCAGGCGAATACACCTTCCGCGCCACGGCGGCTGATGGCTGCCACGACGATGTGACACTGGTGGTGGGTGACAACTTTGGGCTGGACAAGACCGAGCATTGCGGCACAGACTTTGTAAACCTTGACCAGGCTGTGTATGGCACTTATACCCTGATGAACGACCAGATACCTGATGGCTCGGGTTCGTTGGTGTCGATATCTAACCTTGAACATGCTGAGAACTTGCTCGACAAGGACTATGGCAACTATGCCACTTATGTGGGTGGCCTCGGTGTGGCCAATAATCTGGCTATTGCAGGTGTGCAGCGCACAGACGGACTCATGTTTGATGGCACAGCCGACCAACAGGGGGCTGTGAATGTGGGCTTCGTGGTGGAGAGCGACAATGAGGTGATTGATGCTAAGGTGTTGGAGTTCTTCCAAATACGCTGCTACAAGGATAACAAGGAGGTGTACCGGCATGTCATTAGCGAGAGCAATGCCATTGGGGCGGGTGTGGGCACCAGCACAAAAACGCAGAAGGTGCGTTTCAGCATACGTGTCGAACCTATTGACAAGGACGACAAGCCCATACAGTTTGACCAGATAGTGTTGTGGAAATCGGGTGTGCTCGATCTTGGACTGTCAAAGTTGAAACTTTACTATGCCTTTATGGAGGATAGCAACTCGCCTTGTGCCAATGCGTTGAGTTGCGGGGCAGTGGTGTTGAGCGATACAACTGGCACCAGCATCAATGCCAATGCTTGCCAAATGGCAGGGGCTGTAAAGGTGGCGGGGGTTGACGATAACCTGAGTTGCCTGGTTGATGGCAATCTTAACACGGCCATGACCATAGTGAACACTGTTGATGTGGGGGGTGGCTCGGTAATAGCGGTGAATATGGGCCACACACTTGACTTCCGTCACCAGTTGGGCATTGTGGTGGACCAAAAGACCTATGCTCTTGGGGCTTCGGTGGGTGCTTGGCTCACGGTCGAAACCTATTATAAGGGTAAGCCTACGGGTGATAAGTTTACCGATTGGAAGGTGCTCGGGGCCAATGTGATAGGTTATGGCGAGAAGAATTTGTTGCTTATGCAGCCCAAGGAAATGTATGACGAGATAAGGCTGACCATAGCCGGGGTGGTGTCGGCATTAGACGTTCAAAAGTTTTACGGCATATTCCTGCGTGGGGATATTGACAACGATGGCATTCCTGATTGTAAGGACACGGAATCGTGCAAAACTACAATAAAGGACATTGCTATTACTGATGTATGTAAGGGCGGCAGCATTACTGTAAGTGGTACAGGTACCTCGGAAACGGACTACCGTGTGGTGATGAAGGAGCAAGGGATAAATGACACATTTACGACGAACACCACTGGAGACTTTTCGCGAACTTATGTGATGTCGGTGTCCGGACGCTATAATTTGCTGGTATATGATGGCAGTGGCAATTTGCTGACCAGTGTGCCATATACGGTACACCCTAATCAGACGACTTGGCGCAAGAATGCTGCTACGGCCGACTGGAATGAGTGGAATAACTGGACGAATGGCTCACCCTATTGTTGTACAGATGTGGTCATTCCCTCGCAGGCGGTGCGTTACCCTGTGCTCAGTGTGGCCGAGTCTGAGGTGATGCGTGCTGACTTGTTTTGCTGCAACAATATTCATTTTGAACCGCAAGCGGCAGTGGGCGCACCACAATGTCTGAACTATACCAAGGCGTGGGTAGAGTGGGCGCTTGCTCCCAACCGCTATTACTTGCTTGCACCAACGTTGCACGACACCTATACGGGTGATGCGTTTGTGCCGGCCAGCATGAAAGGCGTGCAGACTGGTGATTACTTTACAACGCTTGATGAGACAAGTGCACCGCAAAACCGCTTTAATCCTATCATATACCAACGCTTGTGGAACAAGACGGCCCCTGGAAAACTGTTGGGTAATGGAACAGGCGAGCAGACGACTGTGGCTGTGACGCAGACGGAGTGGACCAACCACTTTAACCATCTGAAGCGTTTGTATGGTTGCGGTGAAGGCTTTTCGTTGTGGGTGGATAACGATGCACTGCCCGCAACGCAGGAGTTCCGTTTCCGCTTTCCGAAGGAGCATACTGCCTATAATTATTACAATAACTATGACCGCACACAGCTTGCATTGCAGGAAACGGACTTTGACCGAAGTCGGGCAGGGCGCTTTGTGTATGAAGACGATGCAAACACCACACCGGAGAATTATACTTATAAGGGCTATGTGGGTGGTGGAGAAAATACGCAGCAGCGCCATGTGTATAAGGGAAGCGTGCCGTTGACATTGCACCTTTCGGGCGAAAAAGCGGGTACATTCTTTTTGGTGGGTAATCCGTTTCAGAGTTATATCAATGTGGCTCGTTTGCTCAAGGGCAATGCTTCTGTCATAAAAGGTGTGAAGCTTTACGATGGTAATACTAACAATACCGCCGTGTTGGCTGATGGGCAATTGGTGGGTGATGCCATGCGCATTGGGCCGGGAGAGGCTTTCTTTGTGGAGACTGCTGAGGCTCAACAGTCGGTAGACTTGGTGTTGAACGGTGACATGCTGACCGATGAGGTGCCGGAGGAGGGGGCCGCCGCAGATGCTTTGTGTTTGACTCTGACGAGCAAGCATACGGGGCTTGAGGCTTCGGCGTGGATTGTGACGGGAACAAAGGGCTTGAAGGGCTCGGCCACCTTGTTTGATGCCGGGGCCAAGCCGCAGCTGGCTCTGTTCGCTCAGTCGCACGATGGGGAAGCTTGTGATGTGACGGTGTTTGATGGCAGGGCTTTGGACCTTGGCATATATGCGGCACAGCATGACACGCTGACTTTGCGCTTTGCTGCAAAGGGGCATACTGATTTGACGAACTATGCTTTGCTTGATCGTTTGACGGGTGATGTGTGCGCGCTTTATCAGGGTATGACATTGACGCTGAACACGTGTGGAACGGATTTGGGACGTTATGCCTTGGTGGCTGCAAAGACAGCCGTAAAATGTGAAACTGTTTGTCATTCTCATTCTTTGAGGGTGGTGGGGCATGACGTGCAGGTGCGTTCGGACGCGTCGGACCTATGTGAGTTGCAGGTGTTTGCAACTGATGGACGATTGGTGGCCACATCGCGTGCTGCACACGCGCAGTTGTTGGAATGCCGTGGTGTAGAAACTGGGCTGTACGTATTGCGCGTAACGGACGTAAAGGGCAAGTGCACCGTATACAAAGTGTGGGTGGATTGAATGAGATGTGTTGCTTGCTTTGCTTCGTCAAGTTAGGCTGCGGTTCGGAAATGAAAATGAAAGTCTTTTGGACTTTCATTTTGCATTTCACTCACCTTGCACTAACTTTGCTTCGCCAAGTTAGGCTGCACCTCAGTAAAGTGAAAGAAAAAGTACACTTTTTCTTTCGCTTTACTTTCGGTTTGCACTAACTTTTCTTCGTCAAGTTAGGCTGCGGTTCGGAAATGAAAATGAAAGTCTTTGAACTTTCATTTTGCATTTCACTCACCTTGCACTAACTTTGCACCTAAAAACTCACGATGAGTGCTTTAGATATTATAAATAAGTATTATGCCGACAATGAGCCTTTGCGCAAATTGCTCATAAAACATAGCAAACAGGTGACGGATAGGGCGCTTAAAATCGTTGATAATCACCCCGAACTGCACATCGACCGTGCCTTTGTAGAACAGGCGGCCATGTTGCACGATATAGGCATATTCATGACCGACGCACCTGCCATTCACTGTCATGGCACGCACCACTACTTGATGCACGGCTATCTTGGTGGACAACTGATGCGCAAGGAAGGACTCGACAAGGTGGCGCGCGTGTGCGAACGCCATACCGGCACCGGACTCACACCTGAGGTGATAAAGGCACGCGAATTACCTTTGCCCGAAGGCGACTACCGGCCCGAAACACTGGAGGAGCAACTCGTGTGCTATGCCGACAAGTACTACTCAAAGAGCCACCCCGACCGCAAACGCTCTGCCGAAGATACAGCTAAAAGTCTCGAAAAATTTGGACATGAGGGCGTCGACATTTTCTGGAACTGGGTAAAGCTGTTTGAACCCGAATTGCTCCCCTCGGCCCGGCAGTGAACAACCTGCCCCGTAAGGCGCACCCGGCATTCACCCCGTATTATATCCCCTCCCTCCCAACACAATTCATGCGAAAACTATCTCTCTTCATACTGTCATTGCTGACCACATTATGCGTTGTGGCCAGCCACTTGCGTTTGCAGCCACAGCAACCGGCTGTGCCAGCAGTACACGACAGTGTGACGACTGACACCACAACAACCAAACAAACCGCCGCCACACCACGCACCGCAGATGCAAAGCCGCGTGTGCCGAAGGACGAGGCGGCCGCCACGGACACCACACACCGCGATTCGGTGAAGGTAGACACCGTCAAGACCAAACCAGGCATTGACTCGCCGGTAGAATATCAGGCTGCCGACTCCATGGTATACGACGCCGCCAGCGGACTGGCCTACCTTTATGGCAAGGCACAGGTGAACTATCAGAACATGCAGCTGACGGCAGCCAAAATATCGATGAACATGGACTCGAGCATGGTGCATGCTGAGGCCCGTGCCGACTCAACGGTGGAGGGCGGGCTCGACGGACGTCCGCAATACACACAGGGCACTGACCAATATGACAGCGAGCGCATGTCGTTCAATTTCAAAACCAAAAAGGGCTACATTCTCAATGTCAATACCAAACAGGGCGACGGCTTTATGACGAGTGAACGCTCAAAACGTGCCGCCGACGGTACACTCTACCTCGAAAAGGGACGTTACACCACCTGCGATGCCAAGCACCCGCACTTTTATTTGGCACTGTCGCGTGCCAAGGTGCGGCCGGGCAAGGACGTGGTGTTCGGACCGGCACACCTGGTGGTGGAGGACGTGCCACTGCCGCTGGCCATACCCTACGGCTTCTTCCCGTTCAACAAAAAGTATTCGTCGGGCTTTGTCATGCCATCGTATGGCGACGAAACGAGCCGCGGATTTTACCTGCGCGATGGTGGCTACTATTGGGCCATCAACGACTATATGGACCTCAAGGCCCTGGGCGAAATCTACACCAAGGGTTCGTGGGGTTTGAGTGCCGAGACCAACTACAACAAGCGCTACCGCTTTCGCGGCAACTTCTACTTTAGCTACTTGCGCACGGTGGAGGGCGAAAAGAATATGCCCGACTATGCTGTGACAAAGAGTCTCAAACTGCAATGGACACACACCAAGGACTCGAAGGCCATGCCCAACACCACCTTTTCGGCACGTGTGAACTTTGCCTCCGAAAACTATGAGCGCAAAAATCTTGAAAGCATGTACAACCCCTTGTCGTACACGCAGAGCACCCGCGCCAGTTCGGTAAGTTTTGGCCACACCTTTACCAACATCGGGCTAAGCATATCGGCTTCGGCCAACTTGACACAAAATATGCGCGACTCCACCATTGCCCTCACACTGCCCGACGTGAGCATATCGTTGGCACGCTTTTACCCCTTCCGCCGCAAGCATCAGGCGGGAAAGGAGCGGTGGTACGAAAAGATTTCGATGTCGTACACCGGACAAATGTCAAACTCCATCACCACCAAGGAGAACCTGCTCTTTAAGTCGAACCTGATAAAGGACTGGCGCAATGGCATGCAGCATCGTGTGCCAATCGATGCCACCTTCCAGCTGTTCAAGTACATCAACATATCGCCATCGTTCTCTTTTCGCGACATCATGTATGCCTCACGCATCAACCGCTCGTGGAACACGCTGCTGCAGCAGGAGGTGTGCGACACCACCTATGGCTTTTACAACCTCTACGACTGGAATGTGGGCGTAACAGCCAACACCACGCTCTATGGTTTTTACAAACCCTGGAAAAAGCTCTTTGGCGGAAAGATTGTGGCCATTCGCCACGTGTTCAAGCCCGCTGTCACCTTTAGCTATGCGCCCGACTTTACCGCCTCGCGCTATGGCTACCGCAAGGAGTATGAGCGCACCGATGCCTCGGGCAATTCAACCATGGTGGCGTATTCGCCCTACTCAAACGGCATATATGGTTACCCCTCGGGGTCGAAGCAGGGCTTGATATCGATGTCGGTGTCGAACAACCTCGAAATGAAAGTGCGCTCCGACCGCGACTCTACGGGTTACCGCAAAATATCGCTCATCGACGAACTTTCGGCCTCGCTGTCGTACAACATGGCGGCCAGCCGCCAGCCGTGGAGCAACCTCAGCACACGACTGCGACTGAAGTTGGGCAAGAACAAGACTTTCTCGATGGCGGCTGTGTTTGCCACCTATGCTTACAAGTTCAACGAAAACGGCCAGGTGGTAACCTCCGACCGCACGGAATGGAGCTACGGCCGGTTTGGACGTTTCCAAGGCATGTCGCAGAACTTGTCGTACACGCTCAACAACCAGACGTGGAACAAGTTGATGGATTTTCTGCACGGACGCCGCAAGGCTGACAACTCGGCCAAGGACAACACTGCAGACGCTGATGCCGACGATGTGGAAGATGCCAATGTTGACCCCGACTTGAAAACCGCGCGCAAGGGTGGACGAAAACCCAAAAACAAGGCCAAGGTTGACGCCGATGGCTATCTCACCTTCAGCATGCCATGGTCGCTCACGCTGTCGTATGGCATCACCATGGCCGAGGACCGCAGCCGGCAAATCAATGTGCGCCGAATGCGCTACCCCTTCTCGTTTACGCAGACGCTCAATGCTTCGGGTTACCTGCGCATAGCCGAGGGGTGGAACATTTCATTCTCGTCTGGCTACGACTTTGAAATGCACAAGTTGTCAATGACTACCATGTCGCTCTCGCGCGACTTGCATTGCTTTGAAATGTCGGCTAACGTGGTGCTCAAGCCTTATTCGTCGTTCAATTTCACCTTCCGTGCACGTGCCTCCGAATTGGCCGATGCCTTGAAGTGGGAGAAACGCAGCTCTTACTCAACCAACGTGGAGTGGTACTAAACGAGGGTGGAGTGGGGGAAGTGCCCCATGCCGCGCGTACATACATTCATTCTAAAGCATAACACTACATACCAATTTAACAGACACAAGTTATGAAACTGAAATCACTCTTTGCTCTGGCGGCAGCTACTATTGCAGCCGCAGCCTTTGTAACGTCGTGTGATGACGCAGACAACGACTTTCACCAGTTTTACTGGCAAGGCACACATAACAACAACGCCCTCATTGTTTATGCTGACCAAACAGAGGACTCAATCAAAGTGACGAGTACCGATACTTGGACATATACTTGCGAGAGCGACTGGATGCAGATGTCGGTTAACGGCAAGCCTGCTCCCGACACACTCGTGGTGCGCAAGGGCTATATTGACCGCAGCCGTGCCACTTTCACTTTCACACCCAACACAACGGGCCAGGAGCGCACAGCCACTTTCACGCTGACAAATCCCACCAAGCACATTGGCTCGTTCAGCCCCGTGTTTACGCAGAAGCCTTATCTCAACATCAGCCTGCCGGTTTACGACAGCACTACGGGCTCTTTCACGCTCAAGAATATCAACTCTGAGGGTTTGCATAGCGCCACCACCAAGGATGGGGTTACCCACACAGCCAAACCAGTCATCACCTTTACGGTGTATGCCGACGGGGCCGAACTTACCGGATTTGATGATTGCGACTGGCTTACGCACACGCTTTCGCCGGCCGACATACGCAAGAATGTGCTTTGCACCGACACGCTCAAGGTGTCGCGCAACACTACGGGCCATCAGCGCAGCGTGACACTCACGCTCAAGTCGAATGGCGTCAGCACTCCCATCACGGTGGTGCAGGATTAAGTTTGGCGTTGCTTCATCATTTACTGTAAACCACTAAACGCTACCAGCAAACGCAAGCACTAATGGGGGCGACGCGTCTCGCGTCGGGAAAAATGCAATGTT
>OLGY01001270.1_pt1 | contig 13467 bp, 16 predicted proteins | sample 1605951 | NCBI WGS metagenome assembly OLGY01 (sample SAMN03283280) | human gut metagenome | biome: human-associated habitat; material: feces | host: Homo sapiens | place: Peru | collected 2012
GTTCAATCGTAATCGTAAATGGTCCGATGAAGACGTTACCTTGTTGACCCTGCTGGGACACTGCATCGGAGACTTATTGTGCCGCTTTTAGAGTCCGCTTTTTTCCAGAGGACTCTGGAGACGGTCGAATTTGTCACGATAGATGATCGTGATCAGGTTATTTAACTGGCGCAGGCAGGCAGCCATCTGCGCCTGCGTGATCAGACCTTTTTCCAGTGCCTCAGCCAGTTCATCGAGGTCTACTACATGCATTCTGCCATCCGGATAGAGGATAATATCAGCCAGCAGATCGGTAACGATCAGGGCATTTTCCTCCGGACGGCGGGTGTATTCTACAATATCGCAGTACCAGTACAGCAGAGACCCGTCATGACGGTAGAATTTGCTGATCTTGAACCCTTCCTGCAGATAATAGCAGGAACAGCCATGGGAAAAAGTAGTCTTGGGATTCAGCGTTTTCCATTTTGTCAGAATATAATCATCGTTCTGCTCTACGATAATATCGTCTTTTAACAGAATACATTCTTCCGGGATCAGTCGTTTCCGGTAGATCTGAAGTTCGTTATTCATAACGTTTCTCCTTTGTATCAATTTGATAGTGTTCAAAGTTCCGGGAAAGGAATAAAAGGCAGTGGCGGCACGGTGTGAGGACACAATGTCTTCTCCATCCAGATCATGTCATGCCATTCCCCCTGCTTGAAGCCGGAAGCATGAAAATGAGCAACGGTCTTGTAACCGTGCTTCTCATGAAAGGCAATACTGGGCGGATTCGGATAAGTAATGCAGGCACAGACGTTACATACGTTCTGTCTTGTAAGATATTCCTCTAATTTTGCATATAATAAACTGCCAACACCACTGTTTCTGAGATCCCGGCTGACATAAATGGAAGTCTCTACCGACCAGTCATAGGCGGCACGCCCCTTGAAAGCGGAGGCGTAGGCGTAACCTATGGGAATACCGTTTTTCTCGGCTACCAGATAAGGGTAGCGGGCAAGTGTACGACGGATACGTTCCGCAAATTCTTCTGCTGTGGGAACGACATATTCGAAAGTGATGGAGGTGTTCTCCACATAGGGAGCGTAAATGGCAGCCAGGGCTTCGGCATCTTCCGGTGTGGCGGTCCGGATCTTAATTTCATCATTGGCAGTGGTCTGCATTGCGGCAATCCCTCTTTCTGTGATCATTCATAATTTCTGCAAAATAGTTACTCAAATAGTACTTCCGAGAAAGTATTCAAGTCAATCTTTTTTTAGGTGGAATTTATATTTTTTTTACGATTTCAGCAAGGGGATTTTACTGGACAGAGTGTTCAGATTTCGTTATAATGACTATAGGTTTGTCTTGTGGAGACAAAATATACTTAAAAATATACAAAAATATATGCTTAGAGCAGAAATCAACACGGAGAGAAAGCAGTGTCAAGAAAAAAGAAACCCTATGACAGAACAGTATTCCGTTCGATCGCGCTGATCATGCAATTCGGCATCAACATGCTGGTACCGATCTGCCTGATGTCGGCGGTGGGTGTCTGGTTGGATGACCATTTCGGAACGAACTTCTGGATGATCCTGCTTTTCTGTATGGGAGCAGTGGCCGGAGGGCAGAATGTATACCGTATGGCCAGGACAATTTATGATGACGGCGATGAGAAACACATTAAAAAAGATAAATAGAACCGTTTTGGAGATGGCCTTAGGGATCCTGTTTCTGGGAGTGCTGGCGCAGATCATCGGAGCCTTTATCGTGAAGGATAAAATGATGTATGCAGGGAGCCTGTGGCTCGGTGTCCTGCTTGCGCTTGCAGCAACATATCATATGTACCGTTCCCTGGACCGGGCGCTGGATCAGCCGGAGAAGACTGCACAGAAGATGATCTTCCGCGGATATATCCTGCGTTATGTGATACTGATTTTTTTACTGCTGGTATTTATGAAGACAGAGGTGATGAATCCTCTGATCTTCTTTTTCTCCTATGTGATATGTATGAAAGTAACGGCGTTTCTACAGCCGCTTACCCATAAATTATGCAATAAAATGTTTCATGAAACGGATCCGACCCCTACGGCGATGCCGGAAGAGACTGCCGGAGGCGAAAATGCCCCGGAGAATCAGGCAGGAACCGAAAAGGACGGAGAAGTGACAGAACAACAGAATAAATAATAAGGAGGTGAAACAATGGAACATGGAATTCTGTTATCCGGTGCCGATAATATCGATTTTATGATACATGGTGTGTTTAAGTATTCCTTTTTCGGCCATGAGGTATGGATAACGACCACACATGTGTGTGTGTTGATCGTCATGTTGATCATCATTGGTTTTGCCATTGCCGCCAACCGCTGTATGGCCAAAGCCAGAGAAGTGCCGGAAGGCTTTCAGAATGTGGTGGAGCTGATCGTGGAGAAGCTGGATGCCATGGTGGATACTCCCATGGGCAAGGCGGCACCGAAGTTCTATAACTACATTGGAACGATCTTCATCTTCATTCTGGTGAGTAATATTTCCGGTCTGCTGGGACTGCGTCCCCCCACAGCGGATTATGGTGTGACACTGCCTCTCGGCGTACTGACTTTTATATTGATTCATTATAACCAGTTCAAGTACCAGAAGCCGAAGGAAATCTGGGAAGGCATGTGTTCCCCGCTGCCGCCCTGGCTGCCGATCTGGCTGCCCATCAACCTGATCAGTGAGATCGCTGTACCGATTTCGTTGTCTTTGCGTCTGTTCGCAAACGTATTGTCCGGAACGGTAATGATGGCATTGATCTACGGATTGTTAGGTGTGATCGCTACGGCATGGCCCGCAGCGCTGCATGTGTATTTTGACCTGTTCTCCGGAGCCATCCAGACATACGTATTCTGTATGCTGACGATGACTTATATCGCAAATGCAAGAGGAGACGCGTAAGCTTAAAATGCTAGAAAGATTCTGAAAGAATCTCAATAATAGGAGGATTTACTATGGATTTTAATGAAAACTTTATCTTAGGTTGTTCCGCAATCGGTGCAGGCCTGGCAGTTATCGCCGGTATCGGACCCGGTGTAGGACAGGGTATCGCAGCAGGACATGCTGCCGCAGCAGTAGGACGTAATCCCGGTGCTAAGTCCGAGATCACCTCTACCATGTTATTAGGACAGGCAGTTGCCGAGACCACCGGTCTGTACGGTCTGCTGATCGCTATGCTGCTGTTGTTCGTAAAGCCTTTACTTCCCTGATTAAAAGAAAGGAATGCGGATGAAAATGATACTATTAACAGAAGGCGAGACCATGTCAAGACTGTTTGACCTGGACTGGCAGCTGCTGGCAGATTCCTGCCTGATGATCATTGCCATCTTCGTATTGTTCCTGGCGCTCAGCTATTTCCTGTTCAATCCGGCGAGAAAGTTCTTAAATGATCGTAAAGAGAAGATCAGAGGAGAACTGGAAGAAGCGAAGACCAGTCAGGAAAAAGCCGCAGAACTGAAGGAACAGTATGAGGCGAAGCTGAAAGACATCGACAAAGAGGCAGAGGACATCTTAAGTGATGCCAGAAGACGGGCACTCCAGAATGAGGAGCGCATCGTCGCACAGGCGAAGGAAGAAGCAGGCAGAATCCTGGCGAGAGCACAGGAAGAAGCCAGACTGGAAAAACAGAAAATGTCCGACGAGATCAAACAGGAGATCGTATCCGTGGCATCTGTCATGGCAGGTAAGCTTGTGGGTGCGTCCATAGACACCGCCAGACAGAACAGTCTGATCGAAGAGACGCTGAAGGAAATGGGTGAGGACACATGGCAAAATTAGTTTCCAAAGTCTATGGAGAAGCCCTTTTCGAAGTGGCAGTCGACCATGGAAATGCGATCCGGCTGATGAATGAGACCGCAGAACTTCAGAAGATCCTGGAAGACAATCCCGATTTTGACAAGCTGATGAAGCATCCCGGGATTCCCAAGCAGGAGAAACTCTCCATGGTGGAGAAGGTTTTCCGGGGCAGGATAAGCGACGATCTGACAGAATTTCTGAAGATCGTGGTGACCAAGGAACGCTACGGCTCATTAAAGGCAATCTTTGCTTATTTTACCGAACTGGTCAGAGAATCGGAAGGAATGGGAACCGCATATGTAAGTACCGCAGTGGAGCTGACGAAGGAACAGAAACAGGCAGTGAGAGAAAAGCTGCTTCAAACGACTTCTTATCAGTCCTTTGATGTGTATTACCATGTGGATCCGACACTGATCGGCGGAATGGTGATCCGGGTAGGTGACCGGGTAGTGGACAGCAGTATCCGGACCAAACTCGAAGATATGAAGAAACAATTATTAAATATTCAGCTGGGATGACCGGCTGAAAGAAAGGTGCGACAGATCCATGAATTTAAGACCAGAAGAAATAAGTTCCGTCATTAAGGAACAGATCGAAAGATATTCTTCCCAGCTGGATGTCTCCGATGTCGGAACCGTCATCCAGGTAGCGGATGGTATCGCTCGTGTACATGGACTGGAAAATGCCATGCAGGGTGAACTGTTACAGTTCCCCGGCGATGTATATGGCATGGTGCTGAATCTGGAAGAAGATAATGTCGGTGTCGTATTGCTTGGCAGTGCCAGCAATATCGAAGAGGGCGATATCGTCAAGACCACCGGACGTGTGGTAGAGGTGCCCGTGGGTGATGCATTGCTTGGACGAGTAGTGAACTCCTTAGGACAGCCCATCGATGGCAAGGGCCCCATACAGACCGATAAATTCCGCAAGATTGAGCGTGTGGCAAGTGGTGTTATCACTCGTAAGAGCGTAGACACGCCGCTCCAGACAGGTATCAAGGCAATCGACTCCATGGTTCCCATCGGAAGAGGTCAGCGTGAGCTGATCATCGGTGACCGTCAGACCGGTAAGACCGCTATTGCGATCGATACGATCATCAACCAGAAGGGTCAGAATGTAAAATGTATCTATGTAGCCATCGGTCAGAAAGCATCTACCGTGGCAAATATCGTAAAGACACTGGAGGAGTTCGGTGCCATGGCATATACCACCGTTGTGGTATCCACGGCAAGTGACCTGGCTCCCTTACAGTACATCGCTCCTTATTCCGGTTGTGCGATCGGTGAGGAGTGGATGGAGAACGGAGAAGACGTACTGGTAGTGTATGATGACTTAAGTAAACATGCTACCGCATACCGTACACTCTCCCTGCTCCTTCGTCGTCCACCCGGACGTGAGGCATATCCCGGTGACGTATTCTATCTGCATTCCAGACTGTTAGAGCGTGCGGTCCGCATGAGTGACGAATACGGCGGAGGTTCCCTGACGGCACTTCCCATCATCGAGACACAGGCAGGCGATGTATCCGCATACATTCCTACCAACGTAATTTCCATTACCGACGGACAGATCTATCTGGAGACAGAAATGTTCAATTCCGGTTTCCGTCCCGCGGTAAATGCAGGTCTGTCAGTATCCCGTGTAGGTGGTGCGGCACAGATCAAGGCAATGAAGAAGATCGCGGCGCCGATCCGTACCGAGCTTGCTCAGTACAGAGAGCTGGCTTCCTTCGCACAGTTCGGATCTGAACTGGATGCAGACACCAAGGAGAAGCTGGCACAGGGCGAACGTATCAAGGAAGTGCTGAAGCAGCCTCAGTACCAGCCCATGCCGGTACAGTATCAGGTTATCATCATCTATGCGGTGACCAAGAGATTCCTGCTGGATGTGCCGGTAGAGGACATCACCAGATTTGAGAAAGAATTCTTCGATTATCTGGATACTAAGCATCCCGAGATTCCTGCGGCTATCGCTGACGAAAAGGTGATCTCCGATGAGACGGAAGAGAAGCTTGTGAAGGCACTGAATGATTTCAAGGCAGAGTTTCTGAAATAAGTGTGTCAGCCGTGATATACGGCAGAATGAGAGGTAACTATGGCATCAATGCGTGATATCAAGCGCCGTAAGACCAGCATTCAGGGCACACAGCAGATCACCAAGGCGATGAAGCTGGTATCTACGGTAAAGCTTCAGAGAGCCAGAGCAGGTGCAGAACGTTCTCAGACGTATTTTGACTGTATGTATGATACCGTAAATAATATCCTGTCCAGGGTAGGTCATCTGGAACATAAGTATCTTGTTCCGGGGGCTTGTCCGAAAAAGGCGGTCATTGTCATTACCTCCAACCGAGGTCTGGCAGGCGGTTACAATTCCAACGTAGCCAAACTGATCACCGGACAGGAGGACTGGAAGACAGAAGACGTGGTAGTCTATGCCATCGGTAATAAGGGCCGGGAGATCCTGGAGCGGAAGGGATATACCGTGAAGGAATCCTATCCGGAGGTCATTGAGGAACCGGCTTATGCGGAAGCAATGCTTCTGTCACAGAAGCTGTTGACATCATTTGCAGCAGGAGAGATCGGAGAGATATATCTGGCATATACACATTTTAAAAACACGGTGAGCCATGAGCCGAAGCTGTTAAAGCTTCTGCCGGTGGAATATGATGCAGAGGCGAAAGAACCCGCAGAGGGTGCTGACGCGCTGATGAATTTTGAACCGGAGGATGTGGAAGCGCTGGATATGATCATACCGAAATATATTTCCAGTCTGATCTATGGTGCGCTGATGGAAGCGGCAGCCAGTGAGAACGGTGCCCGTATGCAGGCCATGGATAATGCCACCAGCAATGCGGAGGATATGATCAGTGATCTGTCACTGAAGTACAACCGCGCAAGACAGGGAAGCATTACCCAGGAGCTTACAGAGATCATTGCAGGCGCAGAGGCGCTTTAATTATTGGAACATGCCCATCAGTGGGCAGGAAAGAGGTAGAAATGGCAGGAGAGAATAAAGGAAGGATCACCCAGGTCATCGGTGCCGTACTGGATGTACGCTTCGATGAGGGCAAACTTCCCGAGATCAATGACGCGATCCGCATCCCTACCAGAGATGGAGGAGAACTGGTAGTAGAAGTCTCCCAGCATTTGGGTGATGATACTGTCAGATGTATCGCCATGGGTACTACCGACGGACTGGTAAGAGGAATGGAGGCAATTGCCACCGGAGCCCCGATTTCCGTACCGGTAGGAGAGAATACCCTGGGCAGAATATTTAATGTACTGGGTCAGCCGATTGATAACAAGCCGGTACCGGATGGGGTATCTTACGAGCCTATCCACCGTGCTGCACCGACCTTCGCAGAGCAGTCTACGGACACAGAGCTGCTGGAGACCGGTATTAAGGTCGTTGACCTGCTCTGCCCTTATCAGAAGGGTGGTAAGATCGGTCTGTTCGGCGGTGCCGGAGTAGGTAAGACCGTACTGATCCAGGAACTGATCCGTAATATCGCTACCGAGCACGGCGGATATTCCGTATTCACCGGTGTAGGTGAGCGTACCCGTGAGGGTAACGACCTGTATCACGAGATGCAGGAGTCCGGCGTACTGGACAAGACCACCATGGTATTCGGACAGATGAATGAGCCCCCCGGAGCAAGAATGAGAGTCGGTCTGACCGGACTGACCATGGCAGAGTACTTCCGTGACAAGGGTGGTAAGGATGTGCTGTTGTTCATTGACAACATTTTCCGTTTCACCCAGGCAGGAAGTGAGGTATCCGCACTGTTAGGCCGTATGCCTTCCGCAGTAGGATACCAGCCTACCTTACAGACAGAGATGGGTGCGCTGCAGGAGCGTATCACATCCACCAAGAACGGATCCATTACTTCCGTACAGGCAGTCTATGTGCCTGCGGATGACCTGACAGACCCGGCACCTGCGACCACATTCGCACATCTGGATGCCACCACGGTTCTGTCCCGTTCTATCGTAGAACTGGGAATCTATCCCGCAGTAGATCCTCTGGAGTCCACATCACGTATCCTGGATCCCAGAATCGTAGGTAAGGAGCATTATGAGACCGCCCGCGGTGTACAGGAGATCCTGCAGAGATATAAGGAATTACAGGATATTATCGCCATCCTCGGTATGGACGAGCTGTCCGAGGAAGACAAGCTGGTCGTATCCCGTGCCCGTAAGATCCAGAGATTCCTGTCCCAGCCTTTCTTCGTGGCAGGACAGTTCACTGGCCTGGAAGGAAAATACGTACCGATCAGCGAGACCATCCGCGGATTCCGTGAGATCCTGGACGGCAAGCATGATGATATTCCGGAGAGCTACTTCCTGAATGCCGGAAGCATCGATGATGTACTGGCAAAGGTTCATGCATAGCATGAGAGGGGAGTATAGATATGGCAGATAAAGAATTCACACTTCGTATCATAACCCCGGAAAGAGTATTCTATGAGGGAACTGTGGATATGGTAGAATTCAATACCACGGAAGGACAGATCGGTGTCCTTCCGGGACACATTCCCCTGACGGTGATCGTGAAGCCGGGTATCCTGCATATTACGGAGAAGGACGGAGAGAAGGAGGCAGCACTGCATTCCGGATTCGCCGAGATCCTTCCCGAGGGAGTTACCATTCTGGCAGAGATCATTGAATGGCCCAATGAGATCGATGAGAACCGTGCGGAGGCAGCACTGCACCGTGCGGAAGAGAGACTGCGCAGCAAGACGCCGGAGACGGATATTGCCAGAGCAGAGACGGCATTGCAGAGAGCAATGGCGAGAATTCAGGTGTTGCGATAATTTTCGCAGCACCTGTTTTTCACTTTATAGAGAGAAAATGCATATGTTATAAAAAAGCATGAGGCATTTTAAAATGGTAGCAAGACCGTTTTTTATGACATTGCCCGGATATCCCGGAAGAATGGATGAAAAAGAACTATTAAATGACTTGGAATATCTGCAGCAGACCTATCCCGGAGAAGTCAGACGCTGTCAGCGCAGGATCGCGGAAATATTGGACAAATACGATTACGAAGGAAGTATGATCTATGACGAATATCCGGACCGTTTCAGCCTCTACCGGATCGCTGATACGATTGGTAAGATCCTGGAGCGGGAATCGGGAAAAGTCTCGGGAGATCTGATCCAGGTACTGGTGTGTGATGAGATATACAAGAGAAGACACGGCGGAAAACGCGGAATGATCGCATTTTTATAGCAAAGAGGAATCATTTATGTTACAATGAACACTGTGGATTCATCAGGCATGAAGCGTATGGAAGCAGGATAAACTATGGAAGAATTGAAAATACTTTTACAGAAAATTTTGAATAGAGATCTGCAACAGATCATTCTAAGCAACAGTCGTAATCCGGAACAGATACAGAAAGTAAAGATCCGACCGGTATTGATCCGGGACGAATTATTGTTTCAGGAGACGAGATACAAAGGAACGCAGGTATTTCATGAGAATCATACGGCGGCACAGATGATGGACGCAATCTGTGCCGCATTGCAGGAACAGTTCCGTCAGGGAGAATTTACCGCGAAAAGCTTACAGGCTACGGCGTTAGTCAGTAAAAAAGGAAAGCTGACTCTGAAGGTGAAAAATAATACCTCTCCCGAACAGGAGGATCTGCAGGCACTTTCGCATAACCGCACCAAGCATTATATCTTAGAGGAAGGAAAGCCGGTGGATTTCCTGGTGGGACTGGGGGTGCAGACCCCGGACGGCCGGGTGACGAAGGCGAGATTTGATAAATTCCGCCAGATCAACCGCTATCTGGAATTCATCGAGGATGTGATCGATGAGCTGCCGACAGACCGGACGATCCGGATCATTGATTTCGGCTGCGGCAAATCTTATCTTACTTTTGCCATGTATTACTATCTGCACGAATTACAGCATAGAGATATTCAGGTGACCGGATTGGACCTGAAGACCGATGTGATCAAACATTGCAATGAACTGGCGGAGAAGCTGGGCTATGACAGATTAAAATTTGAACGGGGAGACATCAGCACCTATGAGGGAACGGATGTGGCAGATATGGTGGTGACGCTGCATGCCTGTGACCTGGCGACGGATTATGCCCTGGACAAAGCGGTAAAATGGGGGGCCAGAGTCATCCTGGCGGTACCTTGCTGTCAGCACGAACTGAACAGACAGATTCAGTGTGATTCTCTGAAGCCGGTACTGAAATATGGGATCATCAAGGAACGTATCGCGGCGCTGCTTACAGATGCCCTCAGAGCGAATCTCCTGGAGCAGCAGGGGTACGAGACACAGATCCTGGAATTCATCGACATGGAACATACTCCGAAGAATCTGTTGATCCGTGCGGTGAAAAAGGGCAGCATGCGCCCGAAGCACAGTACGGATATCCGTACTGTGGAGGAACTGCTGCATGTGGCACCGACACTGGACAAACTGCTGAATAATAAATGAGTGAAGAAGCAAGAATGAAGAAAACGATTATTAAAATTGCCGTGTGCGTTGTGGTGTTTATAGCATCAGCGTTTATCATCGGCGGCATTATGAATCAGGGACATAATAACATGACCATGGAAATGGCTCCGGCGACACTTCCCGTGATCACCATGGAGAGTGGCGGTGTGGCATGCAACGAGCTGCATGGCAACACAGTGGAAATGGATGTCGCATACCAGAAAGATACCGTGACTATGCTGGGTGAGGGCAGACAGGTAAATTTTACCGTGGATACCTATGGCAGAGAAGTCACGGGAATTTCCATGGAAGTCCGCAGCATTGACGGTTCCCGCCTGATAGAGAACGGAGAAGTCACCGGATGGAAGGCGGGAGGTAAGAGCTTTCCGGTCACGCTGACTTTAAAAGACCTGATCGATACCAATACACAGTACAGCCTGACTGTGATCCTGGAATTGGAAGGGGAACAGAAGGTCTACTATTATACGACGATTCTGTGGAACGACGACCTGCATATCGCAGAGATCCTGGAGTTCGCATCGGATTTCCATGGGAAACTGTATGACAAAGAAGCGGCAAAGGAACTGACTAAATACCTGGAACCGAATTCGAAACTGACGGATAACGGTACTTTTCACAAAGTGAACATCCACAGCAATTTCCAACAGATTACCTGGGGGAACCTGGATCCTGCCCAGGAGGGAGCGGCTTCCCTGCGCCTGGTACAGGTGAATGGGAACATTGCTTCCCTGCTGATGGATTTTATAGTGTCTACCGGTGAGGGGAAAAATAAGATATATTATAGCGTGGAAGAATACTATCGTGTCAGATATACCTCGGAGAGAATGTATCTGCTGGATTATGAGCGGACCATGACGCAGATCCCGGATACCGGGCGGATGTATGCCAATGATAAGATCCTTCTGGGGATCACGGATGAAAATGTGGACATGATGGAGAGCACCGATGGCAATACCGTGGTATTTTCCGATAGGGGACAGCTGCTTTGCTATAACGCGGTAACCAATGGGCTCACGGTGATCTTCTCTTTCTATGACGAGGACAATGCGGACTGTCGTACGCTGTATGACCATCACGGTATCAAGATCCTGGATGTGGACGAGGGCGGCAATGTAAAATTTGCCGTATACGGCTACATGAACCGCGGAAGACATGAGGGCGAGACCGGCATTCAGATCTTAAGTTACGACAATTCGCTGAACACCATCGAGGAAGAGGTCTATATTCCGTATTCCAAGAGTTATTCAGTGCTGAAAGACGAGATGGACCAGCTTTTGTACCGGAACAGGCAGCAGCATCTGTACTTTTTCCTCGAAAACGGTGTCTATGATGTGGATCTGGAGAACCGAAGCGCAGAGCAGCTGGTAAGCATCCGGCAGGATGACAGTCTTCAGGTATCGGAGAACCATGAGATCATCGTATGGCAGGAAGGGGACGACATCAATCACAGTGATCAGCTGAATGTGCGGAACCTGAATACCGGAGAGCAGACGGTGATCCGCGCGGAGGATGGCGAGGCAATCCGCCCCTTGGGATTCATGGGAGAGGACATCATCTACGGTGTGGCAAGAGAGAGTGATATCCGCACAGAGAATTCCGGACAGATATTCTATCCCATGTATAAGGTATGTATCAGTAATTCTTCCGGTGCCAGTCTGAAGGAATACGGGCAGGAAGGAATCTATGTCGTGGGATGTACGATCGAGAGCAACCAGATCACACTGTCCCGCCTGCAGCGGACAGAGAACGGCAGCTACCAGGAGATCCTGGATGACCAGATCATGAACAATGTGGAAGAAGAAGCCGGACAGAATAAGGTGGTCACGGCAAATACCGATATTTATGAGCGCTATGTGCAGATTCAGACGAAATCTTCCATTGATACGAAGACCATCAAGGTGCTGAACCCCAAGGAGGTTGTATTCGAGGGCGGCAGAGAGCTGGAACTGGATGCGGTCAGCGAAGTGCCCCGGTATTATGTCTGCAATGCGTATGGCGTATGCGGTATCTACAGTGCTCCGGGCACGGCGGTGAAGGAAGCCTATGACACGTCCGGTATTGTGACCAATGACCGCGGAGTTACGGTATGGCTCAAGGGAAACCGTGTCAGCAGGAATCAGATCATGGCCATCAAGGAAGAGAGCGTCACGGAGCAGAAGAACAGCTTGGCCGTATGCCTGGATAATATTCTCAGACATGCCGGAATTACCCGTAACACCGAGTACGATCTGGCGCAGGGCAAGACTGCCACTACGATCCTGTCGGAAAATATGACGGGAGTACAGGTGCTGGATTTAAGTGGTTGTACGCTGGATGCAGTGCTGTATTACGTGAATCAGGATATTCCGGTACTGGCGATCCTGGAGGATGGGGAAGCAGTGCTGGTGACCGGATTTAATGAATTCAATGTGGTCATTATGGAACCTTCTACCGGAAAGCTGTATAAGAAAGGAATGAACGATGCCACAGCGTGGTTCGCTGAGAATGGCAATCATTTCATCACATATATGAGAACAGAGAATTAAATACAAGCGGACAGCAAAAGGCGCCCGGGATCTGTAAAAAGATCCGGACGCCTTTTTTGAATGTGATTGCTGGAAATTATTTCTGTACATCAAAAATGTATTTGCGATATTTCTGTAGCACGGTGCGAAGCAGCATGCCAAGGATGCCGCAGGAGATCACTTCCCCGATGCCTACGGTCAGCATGAAATAAGGAATACCACCTTCTAAATGATACACATAAGCCAGCACGAAAGGAACGATGATGGTGTTGGCGATGATGGGAGGCAGAGGAGCCAGCCATTTGTTCTTATCACGCAGCAGATAAGTGCCAAATGCACCGATCAGTGTTGCCAGGCTGCCGAAGATAATGTCAAGCAGCATGCAGCCGGTCATGGTATTGCTGATGATACATCCCAGGAAAAGTCCCGGTATGGCAGCAGGGGTAAATACGGGAAGAATCGTCAGGGCTTCCGAGAAGCGGACCTGAATGGCATAATTAGCCAGTCCCAGAGCGTTGGCTAACATGGTCAGCACAACATAGAGAGCAGCGATCACCGCTCCGTGTACGAGGTACAGTACTTTTTTGTTCATTTGTTTTCTCCTTTAGTTTTGTTTTACGAGTGGAAGGTCACGAACACTCGATTCATTTTACGCCGGGAATCGGCGAGCCCTGTAA
>OLGY01001273.1_pt1 | contig 13441 bp, 7 predicted proteins | sample 1605951 | NCBI WGS metagenome assembly OLGY01 (sample SAMN03283280) | human gut metagenome | biome: human-associated habitat; material: feces | host: Homo sapiens | place: Peru | collected 2012
GGATAATTCTTGCCTGATAATGAACTATTACCTGCTGAGAAAGAATATTTACCATCAATTGATACTCCGCTATCATCTTTTATTGTTACAGGCTTAAATGAATTACCTAATAAGGCACTCATATTAGCATCAGACAAATCACTATATTTTTTTGAAAAAATTGTATTATTATAACTAATGTTTTCATCGCCATTATAATTATTTTTATGCATTACATATAACCATCTAGTACTACCTAGCAACATTGATTCTTTTAAATCAGGAGTCATAAGTTTATTTACGGCTGTAGTTGCACCACCATCATTAACAATAAATTTAGGTAATTCTGAGGTATCAAAATCAGCACTTCTATCTAAATAGTAACAATTTTTAATATAAGCTTTCTTACCCTCATTACTATTTCCATATCTATCCGCAATACTACCAAACATCGTTATACTTCTAATGGTTCCTTTCATAGAAGGGAATGTCATATATGTATAACAATTTTCGATTTCAATATCACTTGGATCTATTGATTCAACACCAGTGATATTACTAAAATTCATGCAGAAACCACTGCCTGTAATACCAGCTAAATATATATTAGTACTATCATTTTTATTTGCAGTACCACTACTTGAGTTAATTGGAATCTTAGTACCACCATAATATGATTCATCTAAAGTTTCCTCGCCAACCGTAATCGTGCCACCAGTATATGAATTAAAGATTCCACCTAGTTTAGAATTATTAATATCAGAAAGACCAGCACCAGAAATGCCACCAACACGAACATAGTTGCCCCACTCTGCTTTATTAAATGAACCGTTTTTAGTATGAGTGCAATTGATTTGGATGTCAACAACAGAAGAACAGCTATCGATCTTTATTTTTGAAATACCTACAAGACCACCAACATTAGCTTCACCTACATATTGTTGGTTCTTGCTATTATCAGCAATTGTATAACCAGCAATCGAACAATTAGAAATAGAATAGCCTTTTGGATTGTTGTAATCGTAAGCTACACCAGCTAACCCACCAAGAGCGTAAGCTCCAGCTTCATCATTTTCCGTTGTTTTTCTTTGAATGATAGCTCCATTAGAACTATATAAGATAATATTCTTTAATTCAGCTCCACAAGTAACACCAAATAGGCCAACAGTAAAACAATTAGAATCAATTTGTATTTCTTGAATCTTGTAACTTTGTCCATCATAAGAACCACCAAACCAGTTAGCTAAGTCAACTTCATAAGAATTATAAGATTTATTTGAATTAGCTTGTCCAGCAATTGGGAAGAAATTACCAGACTTTTGAGCATTAATGTCGTGCGATTGAACAAACGCAAAATACTTACTAGTATTATTAGAATCATCAGCTCTTTGTACGTTAATTCCTTGGTTTTTGGAATACATTAAATAAGTGAACTGTGATCTATTATCCATAGTTCCATATGTATTAGTATTCTTTCCTACATAATTCCAATTCAAATATTGAAGTTGTTGTGCACTTCTAATCTCATAAGCATTATCACTCTTGCCTAGATTGCTATTTAGATATTTTTGTGCACTTGTTTCACTTGTTGTAAGTTCTGTATCGAAGTAAATAGCATTCGCAAAGAATGGTGAAATATCAAAAGAGTAAGACTTGGTTTGATTGTCTAATGTCAAGGTGATATTTCCATTTGGAGAATCATCATCCAAATAAATATAATCGCTACCTGTATCTGTTCTGGTTGTATAAGGGAAGAATTGAATATGAGGCATTTGACGTTCTAATTCTTGTTTAACATCAGTATTAAAAGTATTACCTGAAGTAGCAAGATTAGTAAAAGTAATCTTCTCATTACTAACATTTTCATCAGCACCATAGTAATATCCATAGCCATATTCAGAAATTCTACCACCATCATCATGCTCAACACATAAATTTGAACTATATGCTAATTTATCATAAGCAGTACCAATATAAGTTATCTTATAGCCATCATTTTGGCCATCTACTTCTTTTTCCCAATAGAAAACACCAGCAACACCTAATTTAGGTTTTACTTGCCATTCTCCATAGTGAACCAATTCACCTTCATTATTCTTAACTACAGCTTTATAAGGATACTCAGTTTCGCTTGCATCCAATCCAGTAGTTAAATCATGGTACTTTGAAATAGTGTAATCATTTCCTTTTAAAGCCACTAATTCTTTATAAATCTTATTTTTGCCACTAGATACTGCGATATTACCATCGTATGAATATAAGTTATCAAGATATAAATAACTACCACCATTTAGATAATAAGAGTTCTTTACCGAACCTCCACCTTCATTTGGAGTAAAACTATAAGTCTTAGAACCATTACCAGCCGAAATTAAAGTAGTCGCACAATAAGAATTATTAATAACACTTGTATTATAACCTGCAAATCCTGCAATCTTTGTATCGCCATCTGGTGCATTACTTTCTATCAATGAAATACCATATGAATTATCAATTGCACCCTCATTATAACCAACAAAAGATCCAGCATAACATGTAGCCGAATTCATTATTAAACTTAATTTAGGAAGATCTGCAGCGCTGTTTGATATTGTGCCAACATTAAAACCTACTAGTCCACCAACGTAAATTTCTGAATTACGGTAGCCATAAATTTTGCCATCTTTACCGGCTAAATAATAGCCAGCAGTAGCACAATTATCAATTACACCACCCTTTTCATTATATCCAACCAAAACACCAAAATAAGCAGTTTGGTTAGCACTTACAGGTTCTGTTCTTGTAACATTATATGAAGTTGAGCCAATCTTATATTGAGTGGCAACCACAACATTTTTAATTGTTCCTTTGTTATAGCCAAACAAGCCAACGTAAGAGCCATCAATAGTATGAAAATTTACATTGTTGATCTCGTAAGAATTACCATTATATGTACCTACAAAAGCATTTGTTTCATTTTCCCCTATTGGTTTTTGAACATTAATAGAAGTACCATTTTTCCCATAAACGGACCAATTATAAGAAACAAAATCCATTTTTCTTTCTTGATTATATACAACCTTATCACCTAAATTGTAATCGCTATAGAATTCAGACAAATTATTCAAATGACGAGGAGATCTAATACATACGATTGTTGACATCGATGGTTTGTTTTCGCTTTCAATTACACTACGCGCAAAATGAGGATTAAAATAGAAAGTTTTCTTATCTGCCTCTGTTCCACCTTCATCAACTATTTCGCACTTTTGATAGAATCCATTAATTGCATTATCAGGATTAACCTTATCTCTGCTTAATGGATAAATAACATAAGCAATACCATTTTTAATAACTTCGAATTTTGAAGGATCAGAGAAATTTATTACACTTCCATCTACTTTAAATGAGCCGCTAGCATTATAATCTTCTTTCTTAAAAACAACGCCATAACCATCACCAATGATTTCCATGTCTGAAGTTAATGATAAATCTACATTACCACCATCAAAACCATAAGATTTATCACTATATTGTTCATAATATACTAAAGAACCACGAGCAAAAGTAGCTCCCCAGTCACCATAATGATCCATGCCCTTCAATTTGTGATTATTATAAGAAGTTAAAGAAATACCCATTAGTTTATATGGATTAGATTTTCCAACAAAATCAAAAGCATCACCTAAATCGGATGATTTTTCATTATATGGACTTCCCTTAGTATACTCAGTGGTACTACCTTCTTTTGAATAAAATACATTAGATAAATTATCATAACTTCCTACGGTAGCATAATACTTGGACAAGTCACTAAAAGAACTATTCAAATCAATACCATAAAAACTACCTATATTTCTATTTGAATCTAATTGTCCTTTAAAAATAACAGTATAAGAATTAGAAATATTTCTAACTTTACTTGGTACAAAACCAGCTAAATGAGCATTTTGATTTCCATCAGTACCAATAAAACCAGCAGTATATGTATTACTAATATCAACTATACCTTCATTGTTTCCGATTAGGCCACCGACATTATTACCATATAAATAACAATCAGTATATGATTTATCGATAGTTAAATTGCCATTATTCAATCCTACCAAGCCACCAGTTATTGCTTCAGAAGTACTTAAGCCAATATTAGTAGCTACAAATGACGATTCAATCTTCAAACTACCATTATTTAATCCTACAAAGCCACCAGAAGTCTTAGCATATATCCATCTTAAAGCTTCTAAATGATCATTAGAATCAATAGATGTAGGTATATCTGAACCACTAACCAAATAAATCTTACAATTCTTGATAGTAACATTAGAACTATTGTTGATAGTATTAATTAAACCACCTGCAACATCGTTTCCATATACTTTCTCACCTGTAAGAGTAAGATTAGAAATAATTAAATTCTTATTTACAGCACTAAATAAAGCACTTCTTGAAGCTAATTCCTTAATAGTAAAATTATTTCCATCCAAAGTATTTAAATTATCATTAAGAATTCCCTTAAACACAGGAACACTTTTAGCATAAACATTACCGCTTCCAGTAACGACATTAACATCTATATAATTATCAATATAAGAATCGATATATTTTTTATAGAAATCACCATTTTCACTAAAATCAATATCATTTAATAATAATGCCTTTGAGTAATCATCTATTACATTGCTATCACTATCTAAGTTTCTTAAATGACGACCATTAGAAATATATGCGGTATTTTTTTCATAACCAACATATTTATTCTTATCTTCAGATTTTACATAAGCATAAATACTATTACCAACAGTAGATCTAGTATCATTAATAACAGTGCCTTCATCACTTTTAATATAAGCTGTTAAAGTAATATCGTCTCCAGCATTTAATTCAGGAAAAATATTCTTAAATCTTGTATTATTTTTAGATAAATCATCTAAAACAAAATTAAAAGTATAGTTACTACCAATAACAACAGCATTTGTAACATCAGTTCTTGCTAAAGTCTTCTTACCAACACTATCTACTTGATAAAGTTTCTTAATACCAACATCATAAACATACATAGAAGAATGACCATGTTGATCCTTAAAAACAAATTCAAAAGTACTCTTTTTTTCATCAACACCAATACCAATTCTTCCTTTTACAACAGCTCTATTAATCTCTTCATTTGAATAAATAGTAACATCATTAATAGAAGAAATCTTAGTAATACTACCAGAACCTGGTGTACTGCCTCCGTAATAACCAATACGTGCCCCATCTTTTAAACGATTTTGTTTTAAACGCAATAAATTTAAGTATTGACCAGAGCTACTATAGTTATTAGCACAGTTCTCATCATTGGTATCCTTTGCCTCTGTATAATAAACAGCATAAACAAAAGGAACAGTTAATTGAGGTGTTTCCCCAGTTTCGTACTTTGCATAAGGCATATATTCAACAACAAATTGACCAGTTAAAGATGGATCTATAGTATTATCACCTAACAACTTATTCAAACTAGCTACATCATTACTAGTAAAATAATAAATACTATTATCATTCATAGTATCACCACTTACACTAGCATCATAATCTCCTGGTGTCTTTCCTAAATGCTTTATACTAGAACCATTAACAAATGGATCATAGTAATTACTTAAACCACTTGTATATAATTCACTCAATCTATTTTGTACAGCTATATATATAATCTCCGCCTTATCATCTAATTCCATTTGTCTTAGATTCTTCCTAATACTAAAAACACCAGGCACAGCCAACGCAAAAAGGATAACTAAGATAGTTATAGTTAATAATGTTTCTGTTAATGTAAAACCCTTATTCTTCTTAATCATAACTAAAAACAGTAGTATCTCTCCTACTATGTAATATTTTAACATACGACAATATACAAATAGTTATATTTATCATTGATTTTTATATTTTTTTATAGAATAATAATTGTAGAGGGTAATACTCGAAAAGGAGAAAAATTAGAAATGAACAAAACAAACAAAAAAGGTTTTACATTAGCTGAATTACTAATCGTTGTTGCTATCATTGCTGTATTAGTTGCTATTGCAATCCCTGTATTCACATCTCAATTAGAAAAAGCTAGACAAGCTACAGATGCAGCGAATTTAAGAGCATTATATGCAGAAACTTCTATCAAATCGTTGGAAGCTGATGGCACAACAGTTACATCTGATAAGGCTGTTAAAATCACAAGTAATGGAAATTTTGATAAATTAGGTGATGATGCTAAAATTGGTGATAAAGATCTTAAAAACGCAGGGTTAACTAAAGGTACTAGTTATAAAATAAAAATCACTATAGGAACAGATGGTTCTAATACTGTTAGTTTCGAACAATAATTAAAACAAAATAAAAAGCTATTAATTCTGTAATTGAGTGGTTAGAGATTCATTCATAATCTTTAACCACTTTTTATATATCATGGCTTAAAACAATGTATTTAGATATAAACTAGTTTACATAATAAGAAATTTAATCAAATTCATATTTTATAATCTTAAGCTTTCTATATTGAATTAGATAAGATTTCTTCTAAAGTATATTTTAAATTCATTTATAAATATAACATTAAAGGTTGTTAATGAAGTAGTTATTATGGGTAAGTTTTTAGTTCAAAAGAATTAGCTATTACTAGAAAATTATTAAGAAAATATAGTGTTGAAATTAAAAGATGATTCACAATGAACCACCTATATATTTTTATATATTTAAAAATTTTACTCTTAAATCATAAAGAATATTGTCGAAAACAACAAGCCAAATATAAATCCACCTAAATGAGCTTTCCAACCAACACCAGGCATGAAATTAAATGATAAGTTAATAAGTATAGTTACCATTAAAGATCTATTACCTAGTACTGCAGAAATACCTCCTAGCATCAATATAAGTTTTAATTCAAATGCTAATAAACCATATATACCACCAGATAAACCAGCACTAATACTTATATCATTCCCAATAAATAAAGCACATATATTCCCCACTATAATTGAACCTAATATTAGTACAAGGAACATTCCGTGTCCTAACAACATTTCAATATAACAGCCTAAATTATACATACAGTATAGATTCATTAATAAATGTCCTACACTCATATGTACAAACCCAGCAGTAAGTAATCTATACAATTCTTTATTGGAAGATAAAGGCTTAATTAAAGCACCACATTTTTGTAGTGCTACATCTTCGCTATCATACCTTTGTAATTGATATTCTCTAATAAAATTCAATACACAAATAAGTATGATAATAAATGTTACATAACTATTTCCAAACATATTTACTTATTTTTAATTCACATTAGTAAAAACTTGTGTATGATCACCATCTTTGCATGTATATACAATGCTATAACCTAGATTTTCGCCAGCAACCTGTATTACATATGTACCTGCTTTCAATGATGAAACAGAACCATCTAAATGCTTGTACTCTTTAAAATTTCGATTTAAATTAAATTCTAAAGCCTTATTATTGATTTTTCCGGTTTCTTGATAATCAGCTTGAATTTCCGCATAGTATGCTCGAATATTAGCTAAATCAGTAGCTACTCTTGCATTATGTAATTGTTTAGTAAATACAGGTATAGCTATTGCTACAAGCACTGCAATAATTGCTACAACAATAAGTAGTTCAGCTAAAGTAAATCCTTTTCTATTTGTTTGTTTCATGGTCTTATTTGTATCCTTTCTATTTTTGTGCACATATTATTGTCATCATTATATTCCAAGAATACACCATTTAGTATAGGATTGCTCATAGATACAGTAAATCTAGTTTGCTCATTAAAGATAAGCTTTCTAATGCATTCATCTATGTCTCTTCCAATAATAGAATCAAAAGGTCCACACATGCCTACATCAGTCATAAATGCTTTTCCATCAATAATTTGTTCATCAGCTGTTTGAATATGAGTATGCGTACCAAGTACTGCATTGATCTTATTCTTATAATATTCAAAGAAAACTCTTTTTTCAGCTGTTGTTTCAGCATGATAATCAACGATATATAAATCAATATTCTTAGATAAAGTATCTTTTAAGATCTTATCCATCGCATTATAAGGATTGGTTGCATATTCTTCTTGCATAACAAGGCCCAATAAATTAACAACACAAATCTTCTTGCCTTTACATTTAAAGATACGATAACCCTTACCTAGATTACTAATATGGTTATAAGGACAAACCAGCTTATTCATTTCATCTAAATGATCAATAATTTCTTTCTTAGAGAAGGTGTGATTACCCATTGTAATACAATCAATACCATAAGACATAAATTCATTATAGATTTTAATAGTTAGACCCTTACCATGAGCAGCATTTTCACCATTAACAATAATAAAATCAGGTTGATATTTGTCTTTCAATGAAGGCAAAAAGTCGCGAATTACTTCGCGACCTCTTTTACCAACAATGTCTCCTAAAAATAAAATCCTCATTATTTAGCAATTTCGTTAGCACGCATCTCACGAATAACTGTAACCTTAATTTGACCAGGATAAGTTAATTCATTCTCGATACGATCCTTAATCTCTCTAGCAAGCAATGTGCACTTACTATCATTTACTTTATCAGGTAAAACCATAACTCTGATTTCTCTACCAGCTTGAATAGCGAAAGCTTTATCAACTCCATCAAAGTCATTCGCAATCTTTTCAAGGTTCTCAAGTCTTTCAATATAGTTTTCCATACCCTCATATCTTGCACCAGGTCTTGCAGCACTTAATGTATCTGCAGCAGCAACAAGATAAGAAATAATACCTGTAGGTTCCTTATCACCATGGTGAGCTTCAATAGCATTTATAACTACTTCATTTTCACCATACTTCTTAGCTAATTTAGCACCAAGTTCAACGTGAGTTCCCTCTTGTTCAAAGTCAACAGCCTTACCGATATCATGTAATAAACCAGCTCTTTTAGCAAGATTTTGATTTAAACCAAGTTCAGCAGCCATCATACCTGCAAAAGCAGCAACTTCCATAGAATGCTCTAAGCCATTTTGACCATAAGAATATCTATATCTTAATCTACCAATTAGCTTAACTAATTCTTTGTCCATTCTACCAATCTTCAATTTGAAACAAGCTTCTTCACCATATTTCATGATGTTTTCATCCATTTCCTTAGAAACCTTATTAACTACATCCTCAATTCTACCTGGTTGAATACGACCATCTTTAATTAAGAACTCAAGAGCAAGTCTTGCAGTCTCTCTTCTAATTGGATCAAAACAAGAAATAGTAATAGCCTCAGGAGTATCATCGATAATTAGATCAACACCAGTAGCTTGTTCAATAGCTCTGATATTTCTACCCTCTCTACCGATGATTCTACCCTTCATTTCTTCATTTGGTAATGCTACTACAGAAACTGTTCTATCAATACTCTCTTCTTGAGAATATCTTTGAATAGCAGTGGCAATAATTTGACGAGCCTTTTCCTTAGCTCTAAGCTTTGCTTCTTCCTCTTGTTCATGGATATAGCTAGCTACCTCATTCTCCATCTTCTTTTCAACAGCTTCCATTAGTTCATCATGAGCCTCTTGTTGACTCATGTTAGAAACACGCTCCAAAAGCGCAATTTGACCATCAATCCTTGATTGAAGTTCAGCTTCCATTCTATTTAATTGGGCAGTCTTGTCATCAACTTTCTTTAGCTTTTGATCAAGACTCTTTTCCTTAGCATTCAAATTCTCATCACGAAAATTTAGAGAATCCTCTCTTCTAAGGATCTTAGCTTCTTGATCTTGCAATTCTGATTTTCTTTCTTTAATTTCTTTCTCAGCTTGAAGTTTCAATTCATAAGCTTGCGTCTTGCTATCAAGAACAGCTTGCTTTAAAGTGTTCTTAGCTTGTTGCGCAGCCTCTTCTAAGACTTTCTTAGCCTCATCCTTAGCCTTATTTAAATGTGACTTATTCACAAAGAACATAATCACAACACCAGCTAATAGACCTAAGATACCAAATAAAACGGAAGCAAAGTTAAATTCTGTCATAACTTTCCTCCTATTACTTTATTAATCGTGGAATAAATCCTTAATAATTATAAGATAATTGACAAATTTTCACAATGGAGATTTTCTACCTCTACACTTATGCTACTTTTCCAACCTAAAATCAGCTATTTTTGTTACTTTTACAACTTTTTATTTATAACCTTACATCTCTTTTTACAGAAACACATTCCATACAACAAAACTTTAGTTCTATCTTGATTTAAAAGAAAGTCTGAATATCTTCTATCTTCAATTTGTTTTAAAGCCTTTTGACACAATTCTTCCATTTCGTAGATATTTTTTGTAAATTTAAACTCAACAATAATACCGGCATCTGGATCATCAGTCTCAACAATGATATCTGCAAACCACTCACCAGCTTCCACATTAGATTTTACAAGCCAATTTGCATTTCCAGCTAAAATACCTATCATTAAATTATGATAAGAATTCTCCTTTTCTTTATTATCAAAAACACTAATAGAATTACTCAATAGTCTATTTAAATAATTCTCAACACTATTTGTATCTCCATATTCAAAAGCCTTCCAAAAAGCCTCCAAATCGCTTGTATTAGAGAATATTTTATCTTTAAACCAATCTTGAATTTGACCTATAAAAACTTCCTTAACTTCTCCATTAGGAATCATCAATTCATAAGTTCCATCAATACTACTATTCTTAAAAGTTAAATAACCTGTTGTAAACAAAACACTCCAAAGATTATCTATACTATTATCGATTTCATCATAAGTTAAATCTAAACGAATCTTCTTTTCTATTGTTTGTCCTTCAATCAATCTTTCAATTTCATCTCTTGTCGTTTTATCGGCTTTATCTATAAACCTTTTAACTAAATCATTGCCACTTGTATTAATCCAATAACTCTCAGGAAAAGCATTTATATCATCCTTGATTCTATCAACATAGTTAACAACATCCCACGGACAATAGACATTTGTATTACCAAAACGATATCCATCATACCACTGTTTACATTCATCAAGTTTGCATTCTAGATTATAATATTTAAGCATTTCTTTCACTTCATCATCAGTAAAACCAAACATTTCATCAAATCTAGAATCTGTAATTGAAAGAGTTTTAAAATTATTAACACCCGTAAAAATACTTTCTTTAGATACTCTTAAACAGCCTGTTAACACTGCAAATTTTAATGCATCATTAGTTTTTAAAGTATACTCAAAAAGTTTTCTTATCAAATTCATCATTTGATCATAATAACCATAATTAAAAGCCATATATAAAGGAACATCATATTCATCGATTAAGATAATTACTTTTTGATTGTAATGTTTATTTAAAAGTGAAGATAACAAGTGTAGAGAATTAATGTGATCCGTATTTAAAGAAACCAAAGAACGATATATTTCTTTATCATTTGACGACAATCTATCACTATCTAACAAGAAACTAAAACGTTTAGCTTCATAAGTAATCACATCAACTAGTCTGTCTTTCGCCTCTAAAAAGCTTAATCCTTCAACTCCTTTTAAAGAGATGAATATTATAGGATACTTACCTAGATACTCAGAACACAATTCATAATTACTAGAAATATATAAATCATTAAATAAAGAAGGATTGGTATCAACATCAAAGAAATACTTAAGCATACTCATATTAAGAGTCTTACCAAAACGACGAGGACAAGTAATCAAATTTACTTTATCTTTATTCTCTAACAATTCTTCTATTAGTTTAGTTTTATCTACATAATAAAAACTATTACTAAGTATTTCTTCAAAGTTTTCATAACCTATAGGTAACTTCAATCGAGTATTCATTACATAGATTTTAACATGATAAAATGTCTTTATATAGAAACGGAGAAGACTAATGAAAAACGAAATTAATGAAGTTGAAAATATACCAAATGAAGAAACCATAAAAGCTATCGAAGAAGGAAGAAAAATGTTGCTGAATAAAAATACTAGTAGTTATTCTAATATGGATGATTTAATAAAAGCATTAGAAGAAGATTAAAAAAGAGACATGGCTAAGCCACATCTCTAATAACATAATCATCATTATCAACATCGACCAAGATCTTCTTACAATCAGGATTAGCTATTACAAATCTAGCTAACTTAGACTCAACCTCTCTTTGAATATGACGTTTCATAGGTCTAGCACCAAAGTTTGGATCAAAGCCTTCCTTAGAAATCTTATCAATAGCCTTATCAGAGAATGATAATTCTACATCATTATCCTTCATTCTGTTAACTAATTGATTGATAAACTTCTTAGCGATATCCTTGATAACTGATTCATTCAATGGATTAAAGATAATAATCTCATCAATACGGTTTACAAACTCAGGCTTAAAGGCATTCTTAATAGCCATATCATATTCTTTAGCCTTCTTCTCTTTATCTGGTTCAAACGCAAACTCAGAACCTAAGTTAGAAGTCATAATAATTACAGTATTCTTAAAATCAACAGTAACACCCTTAGAATCAGTAATACGACCATCATCTAATATTTGTAACAAGATATTAAAGACATCAGGATGAGCCTTCTCAATCTCATCTAACAAGACAATTGAATAAGGTTTTCTTCTAACGGCCTCAGTCAATTGGCCACCTTCTTCATAGCCTACATAGCCAGGAGGAGCACCAATTAATCTAGACACTGAGAACTTCTCCATATATTCAGACATATCGATACGAACAATCTTATTCTCATCATCAAACAATTGTTCAGCTAATGCCTTAGCTACCTCAGTCTTACCAACACCAGTAGGACCCAAGAACAAGAACGAACCTATTGGTCTATTGATATCACCAATATTAGCCTTATTTCGTAGGATTGCATCAGTAACAAGCTTCAAGGCATCATCTTGTCCCATGACTCTTTCTTTTAAGATATCATCAAGCTTTAACAACTTATCTCTTTCAGTCTTTAATAGCTTTGTAGTCTCAATATGAGTCCACTTAGATACAACCTTGGCAATAGCCTCTTCATCAACAACTTCAGATAACATCTTGCCATCTTTATTAGCTTCCTTAGAAGCCTTAATCTTAGCCTCTAAACTAGGAATAGTACTAAATTTTAATTCTGAAGCCTTTGCATAATCACCAGCCTGCTCAGCATTTGTATAATCAAGTTTAGCCTTCTCTAAGTCTTCCCTTAAAGTCTTACTTTGAATTAGTTCTTTCTTCTCATCCAACCACTTAGCATGCAAAGTATTATACTTTTCATTAACTTCCTTCAAATCATCTTGAAGATCAGCCAAACGCTTCATAGCCTTCTCATCATCCTTTTCCTTCTTCAAAGAAACCTCTTCAATCTCCAACTGCTTCTTCTTATGCTCAAGCTCATAAAGCTCAGTAGGCATAGAATCCATATCAACTCTTGTAGAAGCACAAGCCTCATCAATCAAGTCGATAGCCTTATCTGGAAGGAATCTATCTGTAATATAACGATTAGACAATACAGC
>OLGY01001274.1_pt1 | contig 13432 bp, 9 predicted proteins | sample 1605951 | NCBI WGS metagenome assembly OLGY01 (sample SAMN03283280) | human gut metagenome | biome: human-associated habitat; material: feces | host: Homo sapiens | place: Peru | collected 2012
TGATATTCGAGCGACATGCAAACTTGAAATACAAATACGGAAGGAGAGTGTTCTGAGCAAAAGGATATTACGTAAATACAGTAGGTGGAAACGAAGCCAAGATCCGCAAATACATTCAGGAACAGGAGTTCAACGATCAGATGTGCGACCAGCTGAGCTTCAAGGAATACGAAGACCCGTTCAAGAATGTAGCTGACTTCGATGACGACGATTCGCCAGAAGTGCCTGCAGATAGTATGAGAAAGTAAAAGCGACGTCAGTGTGCGGTTGACGTCGCTCATTGTGCGCCTTTAGGCGCGGCTGGTATTATGGCCCCTATGGGGCCGTTCTGCAAACCCCGCGTTTTCACGCGGGGCTATGATTCTGAAACACATGGTAATAATGCACCCAGTCATCAAATTCCGGGCTGAAAGGCCTTGCCATAAAGTTAAAGAACTCTTTGTCCGGGTTCGCCTCAAAAAAGCCCGGATATTCTCCGTTTTTTGGATCGGGAGATCCATGCCGGAGATCAGGTGGTAATGCTGGTATGGGCCGTGTGCCACAGCAGCCTTTAGCGTGGCACACTCTGCTTTCGTGAGCGATATGCCGGCCATGTAACGCTGATCCTCTGCGAGGTATGGTACACATGGGCATGCTTCAGACACCGTTCTGTCATCTCTGGCTGGTAGCTCGTGTTTTTGCTGTCCATGTGGATAAATATGTCATTCCACGGCACATCCAGCATCCGCAGCAAAGTCAGCAGCATTCATCGCACCGGTGCGCTTCTACCACATAGGCTTGTTTTTCCTGCGCGTCCATTCTTTTTTGCACAAATTTTTCCGTTTTTACCGCGTAGTCTTGCGGTACACCACGGCAGACGAAACGGTAAGCTCCGAGGGAATGCGGTGGTTTTTGAGTTTATGGATGAGCATGGAGACGGCGGCCACACAGGCGGCTTCCACGCTGTTATCCACCGAGCTCAGCTCCGGGGTGCAGCTCTCGGTGAGGTTGGTGTTGCCAAAACCGATGACACACAGCTGCTCCGGCACCGCAATGTTGCGCCGCTGGGCGTATTTCAGCACGCCCACCGCAATGCTGTCCTCGGTAGCAATTACAGCATCAAACTTCAGGCCTGCTTCGGCTAGGCGCTCCACCTCGGCAGCACTTTCCTGAATGTCCAGCGAGCAGGGGCAGATATACTCCGGCCGCACAGCAAGACCGTTCTGGTGCAGAGCTTCCTGATAGCCTTCCAGCTTGCTGCGCACGCTTCCGGTCATATTGTGGTGCAGAAACAGAATATCCTTTGCGCCGCTTTTGGCCATCTGGTCCACCGCCTGGAAGGCACCCTTGCGGTCGCCGCAGCGGAAAGAGTATACATTAGGCGCGTCGATGTAGCCGTTTACCAGGAACACCGGTACCTGCTGGGCCGCCTTGATGATGCATGCATTCTTTTCCGGGTCACTCTCTACAAAAAAGGAGCCCAGCACTACAATGGCATCCACGCGGCGGTCGCACATGGTCTGCAGGCAGGCGGCCTTATCTTCCATATCGTAGCCCACGCAGTAGATGACGGTATCATAGTCGAACCCTCGCAGCTCCCGCTGCACATAGCCGATGCCCATGGAAAAATTGCCGCAGGCGTTCGGGTCGGAGGGGTCTACGCACAAGATGCCCACCGTGCGCATGGTGTCGTGGCTCAGGCCCTGAGCAAAGGCATTGGGGATATAACCGCTTTTATGGATCACATCCAGCACCTTTTTGCGGGTGGCCGGGCTTACCTTGCTGCTTCCGTTGATCACTCTGGACACCGTGGCAGCAGATACATTTGCCTCTTTGGAAACGTCATAAATGTTCATCTGTACGCAGGTTCCTTTACTCGAAGTTGTTAATACAAAAATACCATATTCTGCGCGGCAGTGTCAAGCCACCGGGCATTATTTTTGCACCTTGGCCCACACGGCGTAAAAAACGGTTTCACGCTGTGGCCGCACCAAAAAAAGGCACCCCTCACACAGGGCATGCTGCGTAAGGGGTGCCAGAACTTTATGGCGGGTTTAGGCGGCAATGGCTGCCGCAGTTATTTGCCCACGTCGCGGCCCAGGGTGATGGGCTTTGCACCTACGAAATTTTCCACACTGCGGTGCTTTTCGTGGAAGTGTGGCATCACCTTGGCAAAGCCGCCCCGCTGGTAGTATACATCATCGCTTGCAATGGGCAAGGTGACGGTGGTGCCCGTGTTGGCAGATTTGTAGATGGCGGTGATCAGCTCAATGGTCTTGCGGCCCTCGGCACCGTCTACAAACAACGGCTCCTCGCCGCAGATGGCCCGCAAGAAGTTGAGCAGCTGTGCAGGATGGCCTTCACGCTCCAAATCGGGCAGCGTATCGTAATATTTCTGCAGCTTTTCTTTTTCTTTCTTGTTTTCCTCGGGGAAGCCGTTGACCATGGAGGTCTGGGCCGAGACCTTCCAGGGCACTGCAATGCTGGCCTTTTCGCCGTGGAACTGCAGTTCCTGGGCTTCGTCGTGGTTTACAATGGATGTGGTAAGGCGCACCAGCTTATCCGGATAGTTGAGGATGGCAACGCCTAGGTCCTCGCACTCGGAGTTATCGTGGCCCACATTGCGGATGACGGCATACACGCTTTCGGGCATGCCCAGCATCCACTGCATCAAGTCGATGTGGTGCACGCCGTGGCTTGCCATTGCACCGGAAGATTCCTTATCCCAGGTGCCGCGCCACCACAGGTCGTAGTAACTCTGGCCGCGCCACCACAGCGAATCTACCGTAGCAAACAGCACCTTACCGATAAGCCCCTCGTCCAGGATCTTTTTCACCTTTTGGTTGGGGGTCTTGCAGCGGTTCTGCACCACCACGCTCAGCACCTTGCCGCTTTCCTTGGCGGCGGCGATCATAGCGTCACACTCTTCCAGCGAGCAGGCCATGGGCTTTTCGCAGATGACATGGCAGCCGCTGTGCAAAGCCTCCACAGCAATGTCCGCGTGCATCTGCGGCGGCAGGCAGATGGACACTGCATCAATGCCGCCGGCGGCAATAGCTTCCTTATAGTCCTTATAAGCCTTTGCGGCGGTCAGGCCGTTTGCTTGGATCAGCTGCTCTGCTTTTTCCGGGAAAAGGTCGCACACTGCGCGCACCTCGCACAGGTCCGGGTACTGGGTATAGGCCTTGATATGTACGTCCGCAATGGCACCTGCACCAATAATGGCAATGCCGATTTTTTTCTGTTCCATCTTTTTCACCCCTTGAAGCCAACTTTTTCTGCTTCGCGCTCGGCCTGCATGGCAAGCTCGATCACACGGAAGATGTAATCCTGCTTCATCACCAGCTCGGTGCGGTCCAGGCAGTCACGGATCATGCCGCCAAAGAAGGGGAAGCCGCACTTGCCGCTGGCGCAGCAGTGGTGCTCGCCCTCGTGGTCCACATAATACACCTGGTCGCCCTCGGCGCTGTTGGCCACATCGATATACTTGCGGATCTCGATATAGCCGTCCGTGCCCTCAATGATGGTGCGGCCGTCGCCCCAGGCACCCAGGCCCTTGGGGGTGAACCAGTCTACCCGGAAGTAGCCGGTCACGCCGTTGTCGCACTCGATCATGCAGTCACCAAAATCTTCGAGCTTGGGGCGATTCGGGTGGTTATAGTTGCCTGCGCGGCTGTGCACGATGCGGGCATCTTTGGCACCGGAGAAGAAAATGATCTGCTCGATCTGGTGGCAGCCGATGTCCGTGAGGATGCCGCCGTAACGGTCCTTATCAAAGAACCAGTCCGGGCGGCCGCTCTCGGGGCCCATGCGGTGGGGGCCCCAGCCCATCACCTGCACCACCTTGCCAATTTTGCCCTGTTCCAGCAGCTGCTGGGCGTACACAGAGCCTTCCACATGCAGACGCTCGCTGAAGTAGCAGAAGAACTTCTGCCCGGTCTCGCGCATGGTCCGGCGCACCTCTTCCAGGTGCTCGGGCGTGATGAGCGGCGGCTTGTCAACAAAGAAATCCTTGCCGTGGCGCATGGCTTCCACGCCCAGCGGGCCGCGGTCCAGCGGGATGGATGCCGAAGCAACCATCTTTACGTTGGAGGCATACACCTCTTCCTTGCTGGCAGCGGCTTTTGCGGTGGGGAATGCCTTTTGGAACTGCGCCACCTTTTCGGGGTCGGGGTCGTACACCAGGGTGATCTCAGCACCGGCCTCGGTCAGGCCGTTGCACATGCCGTAGATGTGGCCGTGGTCCAGCCCGATGACACCCACCGGGAACTCACCCGGGGCGCACACCGGCTTTGATTTACCCTTGGGCGCATACATTGCTCCATCCTTTTTTTCCTGCATCAGAATACCCCCTTTTTATCAGCCGTAGATCAGGTCCGGCAGCCAGGTAACCAGCGGCGGGAATACGAACGCAAGTGCAACGATCACAACAACGGTTGCAATATAAGGCAGCAACGGCTTGACCGCCTTTTCCACCGGAAGTTTTGCCACGCCGCAGGAGATGAACAGGAAGGTACCAACCGGCGGGGTGATCGCGCCCAGCTGCATCACAATGACCATGAGCACGCCGAACTGGATGGGATCAAAGCCCAGCGAGTTGCCAATGGCAAGCACGGTGGCCGCAAACATGGCGATGATGACGGTGGGGTCCAGGAACATGCCCAGGATCACAAAGATCACGATGAGGAACAGCACGGCCAGAACCGGGCTGCCCAGGGTGTTCACCGCAAAGTTCTGCACCTCGGTCTGGAAGTGCAGGCGCACCAGCACGTTGGAAAGCACGCCAGCGCCCACAATGGTCATGTACACCACAGAGGTGGTCACGGCAGAATCGATTAGGATGCCGGGGATATCGCTCCACTTCAGCGTTTTGCTGATGCAGAAGCCGTACAGCAGGCCGTACAGGATAGCCAGCACGCCGGACTCGGTGGGCGTGACGATGCCAAAGCAGATGCCGCTGAGGATGATCAGAGGCATCATAAGGGCACCCAGCGAGTGCCATGCGGTGATCAGCAGGTTTTTGAGCGAGAAGCGGGTGCGGGGGATGTCGTACTTACGCACCCGGTATTCCAGGTACACAACACCCATCTGCAGAATGCCCAGCAGGATGCCGGGCACCAGTGCGCCCATAAACAGGCGGCCCACCGGCACTTCGGTATAGTAAGAGTACAGGATCATGGCGATGCTGGGCGGGATGATGGGGGACAGCATGGAGGAACCAGCCGTGACCGCCACCGAGTAGTCCTTATCGTAGCCCTGCTTTTCCATGGCGGGGATCAGCATACCGCCAATGGCGGCAGCATCGGCGCAGCCGCTGCCCTGAATGCCGCCAAAGATCATGGAGGTGAGCACATTCACGTGGCCAAGGCCGCCGGGCAGCCAGCCAACGGCTGCGTCTGCAAAGTTGACCAGCTTATCGGTGATGCGGGCCTTCATGATGATGTTGCCCGCGATCACAAAGTAGGGGATGGCCAGCAGCGAAAGGCTGTTGGCGCTGCCGAACATCTTGATGACCGTAAGCCCCAGCGAGTTGCCGCCCAAAGTGAGGAACAAAATGCCGGTGATGAGCAGCGACATAAAGATGGGGAAGCCCAAAAAGATAAAGGCGAGCAGAACAATAAAGATCAAAAATACGGTAAGCATCTGTGTTCTCCCTCCTTTTTAAAATGCACTGGACACGTTGTCGCCGTCACCGGGTTCGGGGGCAAAGGGGTTCTTGCCGAACACCAGGATCAGAACATATTCGTACAGCAGGTACGCACACCCCACCGGGATGGCTGCATAGAACCATGCGTTGGAAATGGGCAGGTTCTGCAGGTAACTTGTGCGCATCTTAATGGTCTGCTGGATGCCGATCACGATCAGCAGCGCCAGCGTTGCAATGACAATGACCTGTGCGATCTTGCGCAGGATCTTGGCTGCCTTTGCAGGCAGATATTTCTCGGTAAAGCTTTCCAGGCTCACGTGGGCATTCTGCCGCACGCCCAGGCCTGCTGCCAGGAACACCACCCAAATCGCCAGCATCTGCATCATCTCATTCACCCAGGAAAACGGGCGCAGGAACGATACACCTTTGATCAGGTAGCGCAGCACAACGTTCATGGTACACATGCCCATCATGGAAACCAGCAGCGCAACCAGCACAAACGACCGGATTCCGTTCAGGACCTTGTCAACTTTTCGCAGCGTATTCAAAGCCGGCACCTCCTACCATAATTGATTTGTTTTTACTAAAAAGTCCGAGCTGAAAATTTCTGGTTCCAGAAAGATACAGCCCGGACAGTTCCATTCAAAATACAGTGACAGCCGTTACCAGCCTTTTACTGGATGGAGAGCAGCAGGTCGGTAAACTCGGCCCAGGCATCGCCCTTTGCGCGGTACTCGTCCAGCATGGGTGCACATGCATCCTTCCATGTCTGGATGTCGGCCGGCTCGGTAACCTCTACGCCGTCTGCCTTCATCTGCTCCAATGCATCCTTCTGTGCATCGTCATCGATGGACTCCTGGTATTCCACAGCTTCGTTCACGCAGTCGGTCACGATGGTGCGCACATCTTCCGGCAGGGACTCCAGCCAGTCGGTGTTGAAGAAGAAGTAAACACAAGCGATGATGTGGTTGGTGATGGCCAGATACTTTGCGTTATCCTGCAGCTTGGATGCGTTCAGCATCACAGGCGAGCCCTCACAGCCCTGGCAGACGTTCTGCGAAAGGGAAGTGTAGATATCGTTCCAGTCCATGGTGATGCCGGCAGCGCCCAGGCACTCAAACATGCCGTTGTAAATGGCGTTGGGGCCGCGCATGACCAGATCCTTCATATCGTCCAGGGTCTTAACGGGCACGGTGGTCAGCATATCGCGGGAACCCATGGACATGCCGCCCATAGCGCTCAGGCCGATGGTGTTGGCCAGCTCGTTCACCTTATCCTCAGCGCCCTTCAGCACGCGGCGGTACTGGTCGTTGTCATCAAAGATGAAGGGGAACTCGAACATCTGCATCTGTTCCAGGCCGTCGTAGGCACCCGGGCCGGTGCCGGGAGTGGACAGAACCAGTTCTAGGTCGCCTGCAATGGCCATGGCCACCTGCTCGGCCTGGCTGCCCAGCTCAGAGCCATAGTTTGCGGTCGCCTCGATCTTGCCGGCACCCTTCTCGTTGATCAGATCGGTGAACTTTGCCAGGGCCATGCCGATGGTACTGGTGGCTGCCTGGTTGGAGGAAGCGCGCAGGGTGTACTTTTTGCCATCCGATGCCGGTGCTGCGCTTGCGCTGCCGGAAGCTGCGGTGCTGGTGGAACCGCCAGAGCTGCCGCCGCAGGCGGTCAGGCCGACTGCAGCAGCCGACACACCGGTGATCTGCAGGAAACGGCGACGAGAGATCTTTTTCATTTCAATAGCCTCCTTGTTTTTTTATCTTCTTGCTTTTGTGTGGAAAATTCCACTTGTGCCATTGTTGATTCCGGCCATTTGCACGGCCTGCGGACATTTGTGCGAAACTTAATGTATCCGCTTTCATTATGCTTTCATAATACGACTCTGTTTTATTTTTGTCAAGTAGTTTTTGCTCTTTTCACTATTTCTTATCTTTTATAGTCATTTTATCCAAATTTAAAAAATATTTTTGGCCATTCCGTTTTTTGCATCTTTTCTTCATGTGTTTTTCAAAGAAACGCATTTCACTCAAGTTTACACGTTCTTCCCCGGGCAGCGGGGGCAGCATTTGCACGATCTGGCGAACTTCACCTCCATGGAGTCGGAAGCTCTGGCATGGAGTCGGAAGCTCTGGCTTTATAAAATGACAACTCCCTCACCGGAAGAAATCACTCTTCCGGCGGGGGAGCTGTAACAGGGCCGGGCAGCGTTTGCGCGGCTTGTGCCAATTTGCACAAGCCTAACTCGAGGATTTTCTGGTAAAATTCCTGTGGATAAATATCTCGATATTTTGCATAATCCGCAGAAACTTTTCCCCAGTCAAAGCCTTTACCTCCATCAATGGAGTTGTTTTTTATAATCAGAATAATTTACCTCTCGATATATTTTTGTGTATAATCACTATTTGGAACGAATCATCGTTTCTTTCTGGTAGGCGGACAATCAGAATATTCTGAGAATGTGGGCAAAATCAGCATCAGATGCAGTGCATCCGTGTAGTTTTCAGAAAAACGGGTATGCCAGTGGACACGTCTTGCGTTGTGGCCATTGTTTTCCCCAGCTTTCTGCGGCAGCAAACCTCTCATATCCAGCAGGCTTCTCCGACAAGCGGAGACCTCAATTCCTTCGTTCTGCCTATCCACAAATGGGTGCAGCGGCTGCTCCGTAACGAGGTCGTACCTCAAGGTGTAATTCTAACGCGGCTAACCGGCTCAAAATTCCTGATTCAGTTTGCTTATTCTATTCGGCATCTTTACAGATGGACGTTTGCCTGAACAGAATCTTATTGGTTGTCAAGCGGCTTTTGCCTGTTCCGGACGGAGAATATCCGGACGGAATCGTGTACTGCTGTAATCCGTCCCATGTGACAGAAGCACATAAAAGATGCGGATCAACTTACAGCCCACGGCAATCACTGCTTGCGTTCCTTTCAGTGGATTGTCTTTTCGGGTTGTGTAATAGGTGTACACTTCCCGGAAATTCTCGTTGCTGCGGATTAGTAGAAGAACGGCCTGAAACAGCAGTCTGCGCAGTTTCCTTCGGCCGCGCTTGCTGATCGAGGTGAGACCTTTGTGTTTGCCAGAACTGTTTTCTTTCGGTTCTAGTCCTGCAAGCTTCTGAATCTGTTTTGGAGAAGTGAAGCGTCCAAGGTCTCCGACTTCAGCCAGAAATCCAGCAACAGTAATAATTCCAATTCCTTTGACTGCAAGCAGCTTTTTTGCATTCGGCACCTTCAGGAGTTCTTCCTTCAATACCGCCGTAATGCGTTCAAGCTGCTCTTTTTTCGTAAAGTAATCTTCTAACAGAAGATGCGGATCCATTTTTGCACAGTTGCCACCGGGCATTCCAATGCTGCTCTTTGTTGCCTCAACCAGGGTCTGTTCCCTCTTTTTCCCGACAGCCCGTAGTTTCTTTTCGTGCCAGAGTGCAACAATTCCATCTGTGCCAAGTTTTACTACATCTTCCGGTAGCGGTGCCCGCCACAGCACCGTCAGACCACTTACCGAGTCAAATACTTTGTATACTTTCAGATACTCTGGAAAGTAGATGGTCAACCAGCGTTGAATCCAGTTGGCTGCCGCATTCATTGCCTTTACGATCTGGTCTCTGACAGACATGGCTTCTCTCAGCTCCGCATAGATTCCTTCCGGAAGATATGGGAAAAAGTATCTGCCTTCTGTCACCAGCTTTGCAATTGTCTTTGGGTCTTTCTCATCTGTCTTACGTGGGCTGTTGTCGTCCATTTCCTTGCTCTGTTTTACATGGTAAGGATTCACAAACGCCAGCCTCATCCCATGCAGGCCAACATATCTTGCAAACGTATACCAGTAATGCCCTGTAGGTTCACAGCCAATGAGCACTTCCATCTTAGCAGAGTTTTCAGCGGTCTCATGGACCCATTTTTCAAAAGCTGTGTACCCATCCAGGCCATTGCTGAACCGAGATGCTTTCTTCGTGATCTCAATTCCTCGCCAATCAAACGCTCTCGCGTAATGCCACTGGCTTCCAATGTCCACCCCCACGACTAAAGTTGTTTCTGTCGCTTGCGCTATCTTGCGATTTTAAGTATAATTCATTTGGAACCTCCAGTTCGCTTTGGTTACTTTCATCTCTGCTAAGATGTAACCCTAGCTTACCGCGGGGTTCTTTTTATTTCAATTCGCAGTTTTTACGAGTTACAGGAATGCTCCATAAATTCCTATTGCTGGACTAAGCCGAGGATGCCATACTCTCCGATGAAGAAACACCCCTATATAGGAGAACTTGACCGTTTTACTGCGTACGTGCGTACGAGGGGGGGACGCACGTACGCAGCGATTTGCCCGAAACGCACTCTATACAGCCTTTCCTCCTCGGGAAGCTCACTACACTTTGCAGACCGCTAGGATGAAAGTGGTATAATGGGTTATTACCACCCTTCCGCAGAAGTGCCTTTCTCTCGCCGCAGACAGCTGGGTACGCCTTTTGTGAAACCTTCTGTGCGGCAAATCCACATCGCCCACAGGCGATGTGAGCAGGGATTCCAAGGGGCGCAGCACCTTTGGCACACGACTTTGGTACAAAGTCTAGTATGTTACACCTTGCCAGAGGTGTACAGCCCCCGATATGCAAAAAGCCCCATGCTCAACACCTTGACGGCGCGGACATGGAACTTGATGCTTCCTCAGCCTAGTTGGGTGCTCGTAACCAATCCTGACAGACAGTTGCCGTGTCATTTCTCGAAAACTGTTTTACGAACGCCCATCTATGGACACGCGGCTTCCTTTCTGCATGGTATCCTGTAAATCTTCCCGAACAGTATGGTTGATATTATCCAGAATTTTCATAGAAGAGTCCCCGCATTCGACTGACTAAAACGAAAATTGGCTTTCAACGACAAAATACAATAACTCATTTTAATGATACTCTAATCAAGTTGGAAAATCAATCGCTGCTCAGGCAGAAAAAGCTCGGTAGGCACTAAACAGATAAAAAGTTTTGAATTTGGCCTTCAAATAAGGTATAATGAATTTGCAAGCGCTAAAGATTAAGAAGCGAGTAGGTGATACCATGCCTTTCCCCTTCGACCATTACATTGAAGCCTCTCATGTGGATTACAAGGAACGCCTTGAAGAGAAAAAGCCGCGCAGCTGGTTGAAATCCGTGTCGGCATTTGCCAACACCGAGGGCGGACACCTGATTTTTGGCGTAAAGAATGAGCCGCGCGAGGTCGTAGGATTGGAAAATCCGCAGGCTGTGGTAAGCAGATTAACGGAACTTATCAAAGTCCGCATTGACCCTACGCCGCGTTATCGGGTGCGGGAGGTCGAAATAGAGGGCAAGACCTGCGTTGATCTGGAAGTACAGGACGGTCCGGCGTATCCATATTATTATGCCTTTGACGGTTCCCATACAGCCTATGTGCGGCATAGCGACCAGTCCGAAGAAGCCACTTCACGGGAACTGAACGAACTGATTTTGCAGGGCATGAACCAGACCTTTGATGCCCTGCCCAGCTCTTATCGAGTGGGTGATGTCAGTTTCACACTGCTGGCCGCGACGTTTAAGAATCTGAAAAAAGAGGATTTCGACCTCGAAAAAGACTTGCCCTCCGCAGGATTAGTAACAGACGATGGACAGATTACGAATGGCGGCCTGTTACTCTGCGATCAGGGCGTTCTGAAACAATCCCGTATTTTCTGCACTCGCTGGAAAGGCAACTACAAGGGCAGCATTGAAGAAGATGCTCTGGATGACAAGGAATTTCAGGGTGCAAGTCTGATTACGCTGCTGCAAAATGCGGAAGATTTTGTCCGCAACAACAGCAAAAACCCGTGGAGTATCCGTGGTATGACCCGTGAAGAACGCAGTGACTACCCTTATAAAGCCGTTCGTGAGGTGCTGGTCAATGCGCTGATCCATCGAAATTATCAGATTCTTGATTCGGAGATTCATGTGGAAGTGTTCGATGACCGACTGGAGATCACTTCGCCGGGCGGCATGATGAATGGCCGCAGGGTGCAGGATATGGATATCCGGCACATTCCGTCTATGCGGCGCAATCAGGTGATCTCGGATGTGTTCTCACGACTCGGCTTTATGGAGCGCCGTGGCAGCGGCATTGACCGCATCCTGAACTCTTATGTGGAAGTAGCCCAGAAGCCGACCTTCTACTCGGATTCAGATTTCTTTATCGTCACACTGCCGAATAGAAGTGTAGCGACTCCGGCACAGGTCAGTATGGAAAGTGTGGCAAGTGGTGCGGAAAGTGCGGAAACCTCTGCGGAAAGTGCGGAAACTTCCACAGCATTCCACGGAATGAGTACGGATGCCGAAGTGCGTGAACTTTGCGAAAGGTTGGATAGCACGAGACTAACTGCAAGTACAAAAGAGCGGACGCTTGAACTTTTCAAGAGATATCGGTATCAATATCAGTTCCGCAGCATAAATGTCGCACAGCTATATGGCGTGCAGAAATCGCGTGCATCCTCTATTATCAAGAATCTTATCAAGCATGGATTGGTGACGTCACCAGAATATGGCGTATACCAATTTGTGAAGAAGTAACACCGCTATCAACAGGCGGTTCTTGAAAACCAAGCGGTGAAGCTGTTATAGCCCATGGAACGTCTTAATATAATTTGAATTATCATAATCGAAATTATATTAAGCGCCTGCGCAGAAATGCCCGCTCCCCTGAGAACTCCTCAGACGAGTGGGCATTCTTCTTTCTGTATATCAGATTCACCTTTGTGGTCACTCAAACCGCCATCAAGTCAGTGGTTAAAACTATCATTAAGCCGAATAGATTCACTCGAATCGAATAAAAACGAAAAATGCCCGCTCACCGTGGAGATTCGGCTCCATCGGTGGGCGGGCATATCCAATAAAACACCGGGATACCATTATGTTTTTCGTACTTCAGCTGGGATCTTGCTCTGGCTCAGATATCCCACAGGGAGGGCGCAGAGGTGGAAACTGCGGCGGCACCTGCGCGCATGGCGGCCATGACATCGGCTTTGTCCCGCAGCAGGCCGCCTGCAATGACAGGCACCTGTGTGCGGGCGCTGATCTCGGCGATGACCCGGGGCATGATGCCGGGAAGGATCTCGACAAAATCCGGCTTGCCCTGCTCCAGCTGGCCGGACAGGCTGGTCAGCGAGAGGGAGTCCAGAATGAATGCCCGCTGGACGGTCAGCAGGCCGCGGTGGCGTGCCCGGCGGATCAGGGTCGGGCGGGTGGAGATGATGCCGTCCGGGTGGCACAGGGCGTTGAGGGAGTCCACCGCGATCTCCCGCGACGAAAGGCCGTCCACAAGGTCGATGTGAACTACGGCCAGTTTGCCGGCATCATGTATGCGATGCACCAGACCGTCTACGGTGAGCAGAGTGCTTGCCAGCAGAAAAATAGTACTGCAGGGCGAGGCCAGCGCAGCAGTCAGGGCTTCGTCCGTTTTCACGGCGGCGATCACCGGTTCGTCCAGCAGGGTTTCAGCAAGAGGTTGCATCGGATAAGACTCCTTTTTTATCAAGTACTTGATTTATATTATTCTCCAAAAAAGCCGCCATGTAAATAGGTTACACGGCGGCTGTAATGTAAAATCTAGGTTTTATCAGAATGTGGTTGCAATCAGCTCACCGCCGCCCAGAATGGTAGTAGTATTGGAACAGCTGATCATGACGATAAACATTGCATTGATCAGACCTGCAATGTACGGATTGCGGGTGCGTTTGTAGATGATGCGGGACATAATGGGCGTGACAAACAGAAGGATCATACAGGGGAACAGCCAAATGGGGCCAATGCGCTGGCCTTCGGTCAGACCGTAA
>OLGY01001276.1_pt1 | contig 13422 bp, 10 predicted proteins | sample 1605951 | NCBI WGS metagenome assembly OLGY01 (sample SAMN03283280) | human gut metagenome | biome: human-associated habitat; material: feces | host: Homo sapiens | place: Peru | collected 2012
GGGTCAGGTAGCCGCGGTCGAACTGCATACCTTCGACGATCTCGTTGTAGGTCTCAGCGGTGGTCTTGTTCTCCTCGATGGTGATGACGCCGTCGGAAGTGACCTTTTCCATGGCCTCTGCGATCAGGCGGCCGATCTCCGGGTCACCTGCAGAAATGGTGCCGACACGTGCGATGTCGTTGGCATCCTTGACCTTCTGGCTGTGGGCCTTGATGGTCTCAACGGCGGTGTTGACTGCCTTGCTCATGCCGCGGCGGATGTCCATCGGGTTTGCACCGGCGGTGACGTTCTTCATACCCTCGGTGACCATTGCCTGTGCCAGAACGGTTGCGGTGGTGGTGCCGTCGCCTGCTGCGTCGTTGGTCTTGGTTGCGACCTCACGCACCAGCTGTGCGCCCATGTTCTCGAACTCGTCCTTCAGCTCGATCTCCTTGGCGATGGTCACACCGTCGTTGGTGATGACGGGGGCGCCGAACTTCTTGCTCAGCACCACGTTGCGGCCCTTGGGGCCCAGGGTGATCTTAACCGTATTTGCCAGCGTGTCAATGCCAGCGCACAGTGCCTTGCGGGCGTCCTCGCCCTGCTTGATCTGTTTAGCCATAATCCAATCGCTCCTTCAAAAGCTCAATTTCTTACAGTAGAGGGGGAAACTCAATCTTCCACAACGGCCAGGATATCGCCCTGACGGACGATGGTGCACTCCTCGCCATCCACCTTCACTTCGGTGCCGGAATACTTGCTGGTGAGGACCTTGTCGCCGACCTTCACGGTCATCTTGACTTCCTTGCCGTCCACAACGCCGCCGGGGCCGACTGCGATGACCTCGCACACCTGGGGCTTTTCTTTGGCGCTGCCGGTCAGGATGAGCCCGCCCTTGGTGGTCTCCTCGACCTCAACAGTCTTGATAACAACACGGTCTGCAAGAGGAATGATCTTCATAGTTCTTGCCCTCCTATTATAAAAATAAAATGAAAACATCGTTGTGCCCGGAGGCTCTGGTTTATCGGCTTCCGGTTGTTTAGCACTCCTTTTCTCTGAGTGCTAAGTGTATTGTACTCATCTTGCCCGCAAAAATCAAGAGGTTTCGGAACTTTTTTTGTTAAATATTTATGACAACAAAGCGGCTCTCCACAGAGAGCCGCTTTGTTGTCATTGAATCGTGACTTTCGCATCACATACACTAGTTAGATTCACTTCCCGATATATGAACAAATTGTAAAATTTCATTTTTGGAATAATTTCCCGTTTCAAAACTCCCTTACTAAGGGGTATACAACACCTTCACCTTCTTGTTTTTATTTCATTCTAAATCGCATAACCTTTTAAGGAGGATTTCAAATATGACCTTCACCTCACTACAAGTTAATTGTTTTTTACTTCATCGTTTCAAAAAGTTCGATACCTGTTATAGACTCGAAGAAAGTATTTTTGTTGTTGTAGGCATTTCTCAAAATTGTTTTACCGCAAAGCATAATCTCACGAAATACGAGCGCAAATTATTTCACGCTTATAAACATGTCTTTCTTGAGCCTAATGATATTCATGTCAAACATATCTCCTATGCATTAAAAACTCAGTGCAACTATTACATGGATAATGGTTTTATCTACCTCATCAACAAGTGGCTTCGTCCAATCGAAGAAGATTTTTGTCTTCATTCAACTTTAAGGTCGTATGTGAGAAAACCCAATTCTGAACCCTTAGTCACTCGAAAATCACGTTCACCTTCAAACGGTTATCATCATACGAATGTGCAAGTATCTCTAAATACTCATCTTGATTTTACATATACAGGCCTTCTCGGATGCGACGGCCAATGGAATCATGGTAATAACAAATGAGTCAAACCATATCACATTTCCTGCAGAACCGCTCATAGGCAGGCTTCGGCAGCAGGATGCGGCCTGCCAACGGCTGAAGCGAGGCCGTCACTTCGCCGCAGGGGGCGCACTCGCCGTCCGCCGTGGCCACGATGGGCCCGCGCCCGTCTGCCGGGCGGAGCGACACACGCTTTGCGCGGCGGTAGATGAAATACGGTCTTGCCGCCTCGGTCAGCTGGCCGTTCACGAAGTGGCGTCCGTTTTTGTACATGCTCAGCAGCTTGGCAATGGTCAGCCGCCCGACCTTGCGGACGATGAAGACATCCAGCCAGCCGTCGTCGGGCACCGCCTCCGGCCCGGCCAGGAAGCCGCCGCCGTACGCCTTGCCGTTGCAGATGGCGCACATCAGGCAGTCCACGGTCAGGGTCTCCTCGTCGATGGTGAAGGTCAGCGTCCGGCCGATGCGGCCGCACAGCTGCTCCACGATGGAGAGCAGATATGCCGCCTCTCCGCCGCACAGCGGGATGCGCCGGAACTTCGGGATACCATAGGCCACCTGAGCGTCCAGGCCCGCCGCGCAGATGGTGGCGGACAGACCCAGGTTCGTCTGGAGCAGGTCGATGGTCACTTCCCCGCCTGCCAGCTGCGCGTCCAGGTCTGCAAACTCTTCCTTTGTGCCGTAAGTGCGCAGAAAGTCGTTGCCGCTGCCATAGGGCAGGCATCCGACCGCTGCGCCGGGGATGCCCTGCACCCCGGTCATCGCCTCCATAAAGGTGCCGTCGCCTCCGGCGGTATAGATGCGGAGGGGTACTTCCTCCGCTGCGGCCTGCTGTGCCGCTGCACGGGCCAGTTCCCGCGCGTGCCCGGCGTATTCGGTGACGTGGATCGTGACCTCTTCCGGGGCAAGGCCCGCCCGCCGGGCAGCGGCTTCGATCTGCGGAATGAGCTGGGCCGTACAGTCCTGCTTGCCCGCAGCGGGGTTCAGTAAAAATAAGGTGCGCATGGCGTCCTCCTGCAATTTCGATTACCTCTATGATAACAGAAATCGCAGGAGTTTCAAGGGGGTCTTTCGGAAGAACAGCGGGTCGTCAGCCGGTGGTCTGCCCTATGGCTGCTGTTTCCGTTTGGAGCAGCGTCACCTGCCCATCGGCTGTGCAGTCCGCCGTCCAGTGCTGGCCGGTGTGGGCGGCACCGGCGGCGATCTGGTCGGCCAGGGCCTGTTCGACGGCGCGGTCCACCTGCCGCCGCAGTTCGCGCGCCCCATAGGGCGAACGCGCTCGCGCTGCCAGCGCCGGACCTACGCGGGACGTATGGCTCAGCTGATAGCCGCTGTGGGCCGCCCGCTCTTCCAGCTGGCCCAGCAGCTTTTCGGCGATGGCACACAGGCTGTCCTCGGCCAGCGGGCGGAAGACGATCAGCTCATCCAGCCGCCCGACCAGCTCCGGCCGGAACCACTTTTTCGCCTCTTCAATGGCCTGTGCCGACTGCTTTTCGAACACGGCCTCGCTGCCCGTCGCAAAGCCCAGCGGCGCGTTCTGCCCCGCCAGAAAGCGCGCGCCCAGATTGGACGTCAGCAGCACGATGGTGTTGCGGAAATCCGCCTTGCGGCCCATGGCATCGGTGAGCTGGCCATCCTCCAGAATTTGCAGCAGGATGTTCTGGATGTCCGGGTGCGCCTTCTCGATCTCGTCAAACAGCACGACGCTGTAAGGGCGGCGGCGGACGGCCTCGGTCAGCTGCCCGCCCTCATCGTGGCCGAGATAGCCCGGCGGTGCACCCAGCAGCCGGGCCGTGGTGTGCTGCTCCTGATATTCCGACATATCGAACTTGAGCAGGGCTTTCTCACTGCCGAACCAGCTGCGGGCCAGCGCCTTGGCGAGGGCCGTCTTCCCCACGCCGGTGGGCCCCAGGAAGAGCAGCGTCCCGATGGGCCGCCCCGGCTCCCCCAGCCCGGTGCGGCTGCGCCGGATGGCACCGGCCACCGCCGCCACCGCTTTCTGCTGGCCGACGATCTCCGCATTGAGGCGCTCTTCCAGCCGGTCGAGCCGCTCCCGCTCCTTCTCCCCCACCCGCTCGGCGGGGACACCGCTGGCCTGCGCCACCACGCGGGCGATCTCCTCCCGCGTCAGTTCCGGGTCCCGAATGCCCTCCCGCTCAGCGCGGATGCGGGCGGCCGCACAGGCCTCGTCCACCAGGTCGATGGCCTTATCGGGCAGGCACCGCCCCGGCAGATACCGCACCGAAAGCTCCACGGCCTCCTGCAGGGTCTCCAGCGGCAGGCGCACATTGTGGTAGCGCTCGTAGCGGGGGGCCAGCCCTTCGAGGATGGCCACTGCCTGCTCCGGCGCAGGCTCCTCGATCTGCACCCGGCCAAAGCGGCGTTCCAGCGCGGCGTCCTTCTGGATGTGGGTGCGGAACTCCTGATTCGTGGTCGCACCGATGAGCTGCAGCTCCCCGCGGGCCAGCACCGGTTTGAGGATGCTGGCCGCATCAATGGCACCTTCCGCCGCACCGGCCCCGACAATGGTGTGGAACTCGTCCACGAACAGGATGGCCGTGCCGTCCCGCACCAGTTCTTCCAGCAGGTTCTTGAAGCGCTCTTCAAAGTCGCCGCGGTATTTCGTGCCCGCCACAAGGCTGGCCATATCCAGCGCCAGCAGGCGGCGGCCCTGCAGCATCCGGGGCACCTCGCGGGCTGCAATGCGCTGGGCCAGCCCTTCGGCCAGGGCCGTTTTGCCCACGCCCGGCTCCCCCACCAGACAGGGGTTGTTCTTCTGGCGGCGGCACAGGATCTCCACCATCCGGTCCAGTTCCTTTTCCCGGCAGAACACCGGGTCCAGCTCGCCATCGGCGGCGCGGCGGGTCAGGTCGCGGCAGTATTTGTCGCTGGCGCGGCTCCCGCGCGGCATGGCCGAGGCGCGGGGCTGGCTGGGCAGGATGAACTGCCCCGAAAGCTGGCGGCACTCCCGCACGGCATCCGTCAGCTGGACGCCCATCGACGCCAGCAGCACCCCGGCGGCGCAGTCGGTATCCTCCAGCATGGCGCAGAGCAGGTGTTCCGGCTCAGCGCGGGGCTGGTGGGCATTCTGCGCCCCGATGAGGGCATAATCCATGGCTCGGCGGAGGTCCGGTGCCAGCGCGCGGCGGTCCAGATGCTGCACCGGGCCGGGGCGGTCCTCGGCCAGCTGCCGCCGGACGGCCAGCTCGGTGATGTTCTTTCCGGCCAGGAACCGCCCTGCCGCGCCCCGGTCTGTCTGGAGCATGGCGAGGAGAAGGTGGCCGGTATCTGCCTTTTTGCAGCCAAAGGCGCCCGCCAACTCCACTGCCTCGTCCAGCAGCAGCCCCGCCTCCCGCGAAAAGCCCTTGTATCTGCCCATGCCGAATGCTTCCCAAATGCTCATTTGCCCGCTCCCTGTCGTTTGATATGACTCAGCAGAAGTATAGCCCCATCGGGCCGGAAAAAATCAGCAAAAAAGGCCGAACCGCACAAAACATGCAGTTCGGCCTTTGGAACACGGCAGATTACAGCTCTGCCAGTGCCTTTTTCAGGTTCTTTGCGATCTGGTCGGGGCAGCTGGTGGGGCGGGGGCCGCAGGTGGTGCCCTCCATCCGCTCGATGGCGTCCTCTGCCTTCATGCCCTTCAGCAGGCGGCTGATGCCCTTCAGGTTGCCGTTGCAGCCGCCGACGACCTCGATGGACTCGATGGTGTGGTCGTCGTTCAGGACGATCTTGGTCAGCTTGGAGCAGGTGCCCACATTGGGGAACTCGAACGATTTGCTCATATCGGAAACATCCTCTCTTTTTACATTTGGGTGTTTTTATTATACTATTATTTCCGCTTCTGCGCAAGCGCTTCGATCCGGACGATCTGGTCGTCCGGGGTCGTGCAGGTGCCGACCGGGTGGGGGTGCTTGTGGTTCGAGCCGTGAAAATCCGTGCCGCCGGTGCGGATCAGGTCGTACTGCGCACACAGGGCGATGCACTCGGCGCGGTCTTCCGGGCTGTTGCGGGGGTGATCCACCTCGATGCCGTCCACCATCCCCTCTTTGACCAGCTCCCGCAGCAGCGGCATGCTCTTGTAGACGGTCGGGTGGGCAAACACCACGACGGCTCCCGCCGCCCTGGCCGTGGCCAGCACCTCCTGCACCGGCGGATACTCCGGCGAGTGCAGCACGATGCCACGCGGCTCCCAGCCGAACAGCCGGTGGTACTCCTCGCCGTAGATGCCCTCGGCCAGACCCAGCTCACACAGCGCCTGCATGATGCCGCTCTTGAACAGCACCCCGCTGTCCTTTGCATATTCCAGCGCCTGCTCGGTGCGGAACTGCGGGTAGATCTGCTCGATCTCCCGCGCACTTTGCAGGCAGCACTCGTTCCGGCGCTGGCGCATGATGTCGCAGTGACGGATGAGTTCCGGGCTTTCCGGGTCGGGCCAGAAGGTCAGCAGGTGCACCCGGTGGTGCCGCTCGTAGTCGTAACCGGTCAGCTCGGTGGCCGGGATGAGCCGGACGCCGTCCTGAGTGGGGTGTTCGTAACAGTACCGGACGCTCAGGAGCGTGTCGTGGTCGGAGATGGCCATGGTGTCCAGCCCCACCCGCGCTGCCATCTGGGGCAGGCGTTGGATGGGGACGGAGCCGTCCGAACAGGTGGAATGATTGTGAAGATCGCCGGGCATTGTGTTTCCTCCCATGAAAGCCCAAAAAGCACCCGTCCCAAAAGGGCGAATGCTTTTTCGGCATCGTATCAATGCTTAATGCTTATAGAAATTGATGAGGCAGCCGTCGGCCAGGATCTGGCGTTCGTCCGCAGTCAGCGGAGCCATATACAGGGTAAACGGCTTGACGGCCCCGCCCAGCACATAGGCGGGGATGTTCTGCAGGTCGCCCTTGAGGGCTTCGCGGATGTTGGGGATGAGGATGTAGTCCCCCAGCCCGAACGGGGTGGCCCCGGCCAGCTGGAAGGGCAGCATGCCCCAGTTGATGAGGTTGGAGCGGTAGCGCTTGGTGGCATATTCCACCGCAATGTTCGCCCCGGCCCCCAGCACACGCTGGCAGGACGCCGCCTGCTCACGGGCCGAACCGTCGCCGGGCTTGACGGCGAAGATGGTGGACGAGAGCTGCACATCCTCCCAGGTCAGCTGCTCACAGCCGGGCACGGCGCGGATCTGTTCCAGCAGGGCCGCATCCCCCTGCCCGGCGCGGCGGGCGGCTTCTTCGGCCTGCACGGCCTTGGCGCGGCCCACATAGGCGGGGTCCTTGCGGCTGAGAGTGAACTCCGCCAGACCCAGCGGGTTCGAGCGGTAGGACGACGTCTCGCCGGAGGGGATGAGCTCATCGGTGGTGGTCACCGGGTCGGTGATATAGGAAGCCACCTTGAGCAGCAGGTTCTCGCCCAGCGGGGCGATCTCCGGCCAGTCCTTGATGTTGGGGCCAAACTTGAGCAGCGCGTCGTAATCGCCGTGGCCGAAGCCCTGATAGACTCTGGTCTCGTAGCTGGACGGGTCGTAGTGGTACTCCGGCACGGTGGGGTCGTAGTCGATTTCAGTGGCCGGTGTCAGGATGCCGCCGTTGACCGTGGTGGCCGCGATGCTGCGGGCATCCATCAGCGCCACCCCGGCCAGCTGCCCGCTGCCGGGCTTGGAGCCCTCGCGGCTGGGGAAGTTGCGGGTGGTATGGCGGATGGACAGTGCCCCGTTGGCGGGCACGTCACCGGCACCGAAGCAGGGGCCGCAGAACGCGGTGCGGATGGTGGCACCGCTGGCCATCAGGTCGGTCAGGACGCCGGTGCGGGTCAGCTCCATCATGATGGGCTGGCTGCCGGGGTAAACGCTGAGCGCATAGTCGCCGCAGCCGCCGGTGCGGCCTTTGAGGATGGAAGCCGCCTCATAGATGCTGTCGAACAGGCCGCCTGCGCAGCCCGCGATGACGCCCTGGTCTACCCGCAGTTTCCCGTTCTCGATCTTGCTGCACAGGTCCAGCTTCACGTCCCTGCGGCCCACGAGCTTCTGGACATTTTCCTCGCAGTCATGCAGGATGTCGTGCAGGTTGGCGTTCAGTTCCTCGATGGTGAACGCATTGGACGGGTGCATGGGCAGTGCGATCATCGGGCGGATCTTCGACAGGTCCACCTGCACCACACCGTCATAATACGCCAGGTCTGCGGGCTTGAGGGGCTTGTAATCCCCTGCCCGGCCGTGGGCTGCGAGGAAGTTCCGGGTCTTTTCATCGGTCTCCCAGATGGAGGACAGGCAGGTGGTCTCGGTGGTCATGGCGTCGATGGCGTTGCGGGTATCCTGCCGCAGCGAAGCGATGCCGGGACCGACGAATTCCATCACCTTGTTCTTGACGTAGCCGCTCTTGAACAGCTCGCCCACCAGTGCAATGGCCACATCGTGGGGGCCGCAGCCCGCAGGCAGAGCACCCGTCAGATAGATGGCGACCACGCCGGGGCGGGCCACATCGTAGGTGCGGCCCAGCAGCTGCTTTGCCAGCTCGCCGCCGCCCTCACCGATGGCCATGGTGCCCAGCGCACCATAGCGGGTGTGGGAGTCCGAACCCAGGATCATCTTGCCGCAGCCCGCGAACCGCTCGCGCATGTACTGGTGGATGACCGCCAGATGGGGCGGCACGAAGATGCCGCCGTACTTTTTGGCTGCGGACAGGCCGAACCGGTGGTCGTCCTCGTTGATGGTGCCGCCCACGGCGCACAGGCTGTTGTGGCAGTTGGTGAGCACATACGGGATGGGGAACTTTTCCAGGCCCGATGCGCGGGCCGTCTGGATGATGCCCACAAAGGTGATGTCATGGCTGGCCATGGCGTCGAACTTGATCTTCAGGTTCTGGTCATCGCCGCTGGTGTTGTGTGCCGTCAGGATGCCGTAGGCCATGGTGCCCTTGGGGGCATCCGCCACAGCGGCGGCATCAAAGCCCTGCGCGGCCAGTGCCGCCGGGGCGTCTGCATCTGCGTTGACCCATGCGCCGCGCACATAGTACGCGCCGCCCGTGCTGCATTTGATGGATTCCAACATTTTCCTTCGCCTCTCTCTATCAGACCGGGGCTTTTCCCGCCTTTCCCTGCGGACGCCCTGGAGCCCTTACACCGCGGCCCCGCGCTTCCGGTAGTTCTTAGTCGAACAGCATATCGTGGATGGCGCTGACGGCCTTGTCGGCGTCGTTGCGGTCGATGATGCAGGAGATCTTGATCTCGCTGGTGGAGATCATCTTGATGTTGATGTTGTTGTTCGACAGTGCCTCGAACATCTTGGAAGCAACGCCGCTGTGGCTCTGCATACCGGCACCCACGATGGAGACCTTGGCGCAGGTCTCGTCACAGGTGACGTCCTGGAATTTGCCGCTGTCCTTCAGCACACGCAGTGCGGTGTCTGCTTCGCCCTCGGAGCAGGTGAAGGAGATATCCTTCTTGCCGTCGCGGCCGGTGGACTGCAGGATGATATCCACGTTGATGTTCTTCTGGGCCAGCAGGCCGAAGATCTTGAAGCTCGTGCCCGGCTCATCGGGAACATTCAGAATCGTAATAACAGCAACGTCGGTGTCCTTTGCGACGCCCTTGATCAGCATACCTTCCATTTTCGTAACCTCCTTGACGACCGTACCCGGAATCGGGTTCAGGCTGGAAAGCACTTCCAGCTCCACGTTATACTTTTTGGCCAGCTCCACGCTGCGGTTGTTGAGCACCTGTGCGCCGAGGGAGGCCAGCTCCAGCATCTCGTCGAAGGTGATCTCCTCCAGCTTGCGGGTGTTGCGCACCTTGCGCGGGTCGGCGGTGTAAACGCCCTCCACGTCGGTGAAGATCTGGCAGCGGTCTGCATGAAGCGCCGCCGCGATGGCAACGGCGCTGGTGTCGGAACCGCCGCGGCCCAGGGTGGTGATGTCATCCAGCTTGTTCAGGCCCTGGAAGCCTGCCACGACGACCACGCGGTTGCGCTCCAGCTCGGAGGAGATGCGCTCGGTCTCCAGCCGGGTGATGCGAGCCTTGGTGTAGGCACGGTCGGTGCGGAAGCCTGCCTGCCAGCCGGTCAGGCTGGTGGCATGGCAGCCCAGCTCGTTCAGGGCCATGGCCAGCAGCGAGATGCTGATCTCCTCACCCGCTGCCAGCAGCATATCCATCTCACGTGCGGAGGGGTTGTGGGTGATCTCCGCTGCTTTTGCGATCAGGTCGTCGGTGGTATCGCCCTGGGCGGACACCACGACCACCACGTCATTGCCTGCGTTGTGGGTATTGGCCACGATGCGGGCCACGTTGAAAATACGGTCCCGGTCCTTCACGGAAGAACCGCCGAACTTCTGTACGATCAACGCCATAGTTTGTCACTCTCCTCTTCTTCTGCCCTGCTTTTCTGCGCAGGGCGTACGCCTAATATCATTCCACGGTTGCGCCGGCATTATCTGCATCCAGGCGCAGCAGCGTAAATGCTTCACATCCGTCCAGCCCTTCCAGCTGTTCGAGGCCTGCCTCCAGGCCCTTGTAAAATTCCTCTGCGTCGGCGCGCTCGGCCACCGCCATCACGGTGGAACCGGCACCGGACACATACACGGCCTTTGCCCCGCACTGCTTTGCCAGCGCGAAGGCTTCCTTCGAGCCGGGCATCAGCGGCATCCGGTAGGGCTGGTGCAGCTTATCCTCCGTCGCAATGGCCAGCAGCTCGTGGCGGCCCTCACAGAAGGCCGCAGGCACCAGCGCTGCGCGCGACAGGTTGTAGACCGCATCCTTGTGGGAGACCTGCTTCGGCAGGGCTGCGCGGGCGGCCTCGGTCAGGAGCTTGTAGTCCGGCACGATGGCCGCGAAGCAAAGGCTCTGGTCCACATCCCGCTTGACGGAGTAGACCACGCCGTCCTCGTAGACGCTGCTGGTCAGGCCGCCGAGCAAAGCCGGTGCCACATTGTCCGGGTGGCCCTCAATGCTGGTGGCCAGGGTCAGCAGCTCCTGGGTGTTCAGGATATCGCCCAGCATCCGGTTGGCACCCAGCAGGCCCGCAATGATGCAGGCCGACGAGGAACCCAGACCGCGTGCCATGGGGATGGGGTTGGTCTGCACGATGCGGAGCGGCGGGATCTTCTTCCCCACCTTGTCGAACAGGCCCTTGGCCGAGCGGTAGACCAGGTTGGACTCGTTGCGGGGGATGCGGGTCCCGTCCGCTGCCGAGATGTCCAGTTTTTCGCTCTCTTCAAAGGTCACGGTATTGTACAGGGTCACCGCCAGGCCCAGGGCATCGAAGCCGGAGCCGACGTTGGCGCTGGTGGCCGGGACAGAGACTTTGATCTTCATGATGGCTGCACCTTCCCTTTTATGCTTCCTCTGGCAGACGCTTGAGCAGCAGCTTCACGCTGCCGCCCACGGCCTCCACCTTCCGGGCTGCTTCGGCCAGCGCTCTGGCGTCGGCCTTCTCGACGAAGTACGAGCAGCCGTCGAACCGCTCCTCCACGACCTTTCCGGTGCCGTAGATGGCCTCCATCACAGCCGGTGCAATGCCTGCCACACGCACATAATATGCGGCGGGCGCGGGGTCGGTGAGCATCCCCTCCACCGGATCGGCAGGCTGCCAGAACAGGCTGTCGTGGACCTTGGAGCCTTCCTTGATGGCATCCACCACATCGGCCACCACGGCGCTGGCGGTGGGCAGCTTGCCCGCGCCCTTGCCGTAGAAGATGACGTCGCCCAGCATATCGCCCTTGACCAGAACGGCATTGAAGACGTCGTCCACGCCGGCCAGCTGGTTCGACCGGGGCACCAGGCAGGGCTCCACGCCTGCGGCCACGCTGCCGTCATCGCCCCGCTTCATCCAGGCGATGAGCTTGATGACGCAGCCCAGCTTCTCCGCCGCCGTCACATCGGCGATGGTGATCTCGCGGATGCCGCGGGTGGGGATGTTCTGGGGGTAGATCTGGTGGCCGCAGACCAGCGAGGACAGGATGGCGATCTTGCGGCAGGCATCGCGGCCGTCCACATCGTCGCCGGGGTCTTTGGTCTCAGCATAGCCAAGCTCCTGTGCGATCTTCAGCGCTTCGTCAAAGCCCAGATTCTCGTGGATCATCTTGGTCAGCATGAAGTTGGTGGTGCCGTTGACGATGCCCTCCACCTCGGTGATGACGTTGGCCGCGAGGCACTGGTGCATCGGGGTGATGATGGGGGTGCCGCCGCCGACCGAGGCCTCGAACAGGAAAGCGCAATCGTGCGCCTTGGCCAGACCCAGCAGCTCGGCACCGTAGGTAGCCACCATCTCCTTGTTGGAGGTGCAGACGCTGCGGCCGCTCTCCAGGCAGGCTTTCACATACGGGTATGCGAACCGGGTGCCGCCGATGGTCTCGACCACCACCTTGATCTCCGGGTCTTCCAGAATAGTGTCGAAGTTCTTGATGAAGAGATGCGCGGCCGGGTGGCCGGAGAAATCCTTGGGGTCGAGGATGTACTTCACCTCAACGGGTTCCCCTGCCCGGCGGGAAACGCCCGCTGCATTGCGGCACAGCACCTCGTACACGCCGCTGCCAACCGTGCCAAAACCTAAGATCGCGATCTTTGCCATGGTAACCCCTCGTTCCTATCTCTTCGTTGTTTACAGATTGTATCCACAGTGCACACCGACGACCATCCGCTGCCGGGAGAGCTTTTCGGTCAGTTCCTCCGGGGTCATCTGCATCGTGTCGGTGCGGATGGTGACAGCCACCAGCGCTGCGCCATTTTCCGGCGTGGACTGGTTGATGGTCACGATGCTGGCTCCTGCGGCACTGATGCCGGCCAGCAGACTTTGCAGCGCACCGGTCTCGTCCCGCAGGGTGGCCATCACGGTGATGACCTCGCGGCCGTTCTCGGAGTCAAAAATGCAGTCTTTGTATTTATAGAAAGCACTGCGCGACAGGTCTACGCTGCGGGTCGCAGCCGAAATGCTGCGCGCCTCCCCGCTGGCCAGAAGCTCCTTGGCCTTGACGACCTTCAGGAAGACTTCCGGCAGGACCTGTGCATCCACCAGATAAAAGCGGCGTTCCAACTTGTTCACCTCACAAACACAAGTGTTCTTGCAGAGAATATAATAACATCCGGCCCCCTGCATTGCAAGAGGCCGGATGTGTTTTTGTCAGATTGTCCAGTTTTGATGCGTGAAGTGGCGCATCGCCTTGCCGGAATGGCACCCATCCCATGAGAAAAAGTATGAGTTTTGCGCTCAGTCGGTGTCAAGACCGGAAGTGTCCGCCGGGATGGTGGTCTGGTCGGCTGCGGGCTGGGCCGCCTGCGTCACGCCCGAAGAGTGGGAGTAATTGCAGGTATCGGGCAGGTCGTCCGCACGGTAATAACCAGTAGCGCGGCTGGGGCAGCTGGGGCCTGCCAGCAGGCCGCTCTGGGTGCAGTAGGCGCGCTCCACCACGCCGTCTGCCGCCGGGAACGCCTTATAGGGCAGGTCCTTCTGGACCTCTTCCATATAGGCCTTCCACGCCGTGACGCAGGTGCGGGTCTTGGCCTGATTCTTGCTCAGGGTGTTGGTCATGTCATACGGCGCATCGTAGCCCCACCACACCGCGGTGACGTAATACGGCGTGCCGCCCACGAACCACAGATCCTTTTCGTCGCTGGCCGTACCGGTCTTGCCGA
>OLGY01001277.1_pt1 | contig 13390 bp, 10 predicted proteins | sample 1605951 | NCBI WGS metagenome assembly OLGY01 (sample SAMN03283280) | human gut metagenome | biome: human-associated habitat; material: feces | host: Homo sapiens | place: Peru | collected 2012
TGGTTAACCCTAACGATATCGAGAGCTTCACTGTATTGAAGGATGCTTCTGCTACCGCTATTTATGGTAGCCGTGCTTCTAATGGTGTCATCATCATCACTACTAAGAAGGGACGCAGCGGTCAGGCTCCAAAGGTTAGCTATAGCGGCAATGTTTCTATCTCTGCAAAGAAGAAGACATTGGATGTTATGGATGGTCCTGAGTATATGGCATTTATCAAGGGTCTTTATGGCGAAGATAGCGATGCGTACAAGTCTCTCGGTTATATCGGTGCTGATGGTCAGAAGCATTATGCTAATACAGACTGGCAAGATCAGGTTTATCGTACAGCACTTTCTACCGACCATAATGTAACTGTTACTGGTGGCTTGAAGAATATGCCTTATCGTGCTTCTATTGGCTACACCAATAATGAGGGTATTGTTAAAACTTCAAAGTTTGAGCGTTATACAGCAAGTGTAAGCCTTTCTCCATCACTTCTCGACGACCATTTGAAACTCAATATCAATGGTAAGGGTATGTTGGCTAAGAACCGCTATGCTGATGGCGGCGCTTTGAGCGCAGCAAGATTCATGGACCCAACAAAGCCAGTATATGCTGATAATGATATATATAAGAAGTATTTCGGTGGCTATTGCCAGTGGTACAGCGATAATGATGTAGATCCAGCATGGCCTTACACCACAAACCGTAATGCTACAATTAACCCTGTCAGCGTTCTTAATCTTAAAGACGATAGAGCAACTTCTAAGTCGTTTATCGGTAATTTTGAGGCTGACTATTCTATCCACGGTTTGGAGGATTTGCACTTGCACATTAATGCAGGTATGGACTACTCAACAGGTAAGCAGACCACAGACTATAGCCCATATTCTTGTGCAGTAGAAAACTCGTTGCTCGTAAACTACTTTGGTTACAACAAGTGGGACAAGAAGGATACCTATAACATGCAGTTCTCTATGTATGCTCAATACTTAAAGAATCTAAATAAGGCTAACCACTTCGATATCATGGCAGGTTATGAGTGGCAGAAGTTCCACGAGAAGTCTGACTGGTATGGTACAGGTCACTATCAGAGCACACACCCAACTTTGGCTGGTCAGAATTACAACTGCCCTTCAGCCGACCAGATTACAAAGTATGAAACAGAGAACTATCTTGTTTCTTTCTTTGGTCGTTTGAACTACTCTTTGCTCGACCGCTACCTCGTAACATTCACTATTCGTGACGATGGTTCTTCACGTTTCTCTAAGGACAACCGTTGGGGATTGTTCCCATCTGTAGCTTTGGCTTGGAAAATCAATGACGAGCCTTTCTTGCAGAAGTTTGAGGCTCTTAGCGACATGAAGCTCCGCTTAGGTTGGGGTGTAACAGGTCAGCAGAATCTCAGTGGCAAGGACTACTATTATATTCCTACATTCGCTGAAAACAAAGACCATGCTTACTATCCTTTGTTTGGCAACGGTTCAACAGCACGTCCTGAGGTTACAAATAACGACCTTACTTGGGAAAAGACTACTACATGGAATGCAGGTCTCGACTTCGGTTTCTGGAACAATCGCTTGACATTCAATCTTGACTGGTACTATCGCAAGACTAAGGACCTCTTGAATACTGTATATGTAGACGCAGGTTCTAACTTTAGTAACAAGGTTTTGAGCAACATCGGTTCTTTGCATAATACAGGTATCGAATTTGCTACAACCATTCGTCCTATTCAGACAAAAGACTTGTCATGGGAAATCAACTACAACGTGACTTACAATAAAAACGAGATCGATGAACTTTATCTCGGTGGTGGTAATGCTGTTGTTCCTACTGGAGGTATCTCTGGTGGTACTGGTACTACAATCCAAGGACATGCTGCTGGTCATCCTGCAAGTGCATTCTATGTATACCAGCAGGTTTACGATGAGAAGGGACGTCCTATTGAGAATGCTTTCGTTGACCGCAATGGCAATGGTACTATCGACAGTGGCGACCGCTACTTCTACTACAAGCCAGATGCTGACGTAACAATGGGCTTCAGCTCACGCGTTAACTACAAGAATTGGGACTTCGGCTTCACAATGCGTGCAAGTCTTGGAAACTATGTATACAATAACAACCTCTCAAGTGTTTACAACACTGGTAAGGGTGCTATCTATACTCTTGGATATGCAGGAAACACATCACTCGATGCTGTAAAGCTCAACTTCCAGAACCCTGGTACAGAGCAGAGATTGTCTGACTACTTCGTTCAGGACGCATCGTTCTTGAAGCTCGACAATATCACTATCGGCTATAGCTTCGATAAGCTCTTCGGTGCTAAGATTTCAGGTCGTGTATACGCTACTGTTCAGAATGTTCTTACCATTACTAACTATGATGGTATCGACCCTGAAGTTAACAATGGTATCGACAATAACCTCTATCCACGTCCTATTACAACAATTCTTGGTCTTAACTTGAATTTCTAACCGTATCTAAACAAGGATCATTATGAGACTATATAATATTAAAAAGATAATGCTCGGAGCGGCTATGGCTGTCGCTTCTGTTGGTCTTACTTCTTGTGTGGGCGACCTTGATGTTGATAACATCAACCCACAGAAGACACCAACTACGAACTATGACTATATATTAAATAAGGTATATGCCAACATGGTGCTCACAGGTCAGAAAGGTCCTGACGGCGAGGGCGACCTTGAAGACATCGACGAGGGTACATCAAGCATGATTCGTCAGCTTTGGAATGCTAACTCTCTAACTACCGATGAGGCAAAGTGTATATGGAGTGACGCTGGTATCCCAGAGTTCAACAACGATGCTTGGACTGACTCACATCCTATGATGAAGGCTCTCTACTATCGTTTGTACTTTGGTATCACATTGGCTAACTACTATATCCACAACCAGGGTGGTGATGATGCAGAAACTCTTACCAAGCGTGCTGAGGCTCGCTTCATGAGAGCCTTGTACTACTTCTATCTCTTGGATCTTTGGGGAAATGTGCCTCTCAAGACTACTGTTTCTACCGAAGAAACTCCACAGTCATCACGTGCTGAGGTGTTTGCATTCGTAGAGAAAGAACTCAAGGATATCGTAGGTGACGGCGAAGGCAATGAACTGCTTGCAGCTAAGCGTCCTGTATATGGTCGTGCTGACAAGGTGGCTGCTTACATCCTCCTTTCTCGTCTCTATCTCAATGCTGAGGTTTATACTGGCACAGCTCAGTGGCAGAAGGCTAAGGACTATGCTTCTAAGGCTATGACAGAGGGTAAGGCTCAGGGTTATGACCTCTGCCGCACAGGCAAGAACGGATATTCTGCATATCAGCTCCTCTTTATGGGCGACAACGATACTAATGGTGCAGAGAAGGAAATCGTTCTCCCTGCTATCCACGATGGTATCGATACTCAGACTTGGGGTGGATGCCTCTTCATCATCGCAAGTACCAATAGTACCGCAAAGTATAATCTCGACCTTGGTACTTCGGAGCAATGGGGTGGTAACCGTGTAACAAAGCAGTTTGCCGAGAAGTTCCTCACCGAGACAACAGCTCCTAATAGTAGCAATCCTGCTGAGGTAGCTACTGCTGCTGGTGACGACCGTGCACTCTTCTGCTGCGAAAAGCACTCTATCTCTATGAGCGATCCAAGCGACTTCTTCTCAGGATATGCTTACAACAAGTTCAGCAATATCCATGCTGATGGCACTAAGCCAAAGCATTCACAATTTGTTGACGTTGACTTCCCTATGATTCGTTTTGCAGAGGCTTACCTCAACTATGCAGAGGCTGATGCTCACCTTAATGGCAACCGTTGCTCGGCTGATGGTTTGTCAAAGGTTAAGGAAATCAGAGACCGTGCTAATGCAAGTGCAATCTCTGCTGTTACTCTTGACGACCTTTGCGACGAATGGGCTCGCGAGTTTGGTTTCGAGAATATGCGTCGTACCACTCTTATCCGTTTCGGCAAGTTCGGTGGTGACTCTAACTACTACTGGGAATGGAAGGGCGGTAGCGAAGCTGGTAAGCAGATTGACAAGAAGTACAATCTCTTCGCTATTCCTAACAGTGTAGTTTCTAACGTTATCAAGCAGAACCCTGGATATTAATAAAGGTGACTATAACAAATAACTGAAAACCTTATTAAAAGTAGAAATTATGAAGAAATCATTAATATTGGCATCGATGGCTATGGTGTTGGGACTCTTCACCGCTTGCGATAGCGACCGCGACGATAATCCTACTCTTACGATGCCTGAAACATTCCGTCTTAACGCTCCTGCTATTGCAGAGAACAACGTTGTAGACTTGGTGAATACCGACAATATAACATTTACTTGCGACCAGCCTGACTATGGTGGATTCCCTATCGTAACAGAGTATACTGTGGAATATTCTACAACAGAGAATTTCGCAGAGGGCACTACCTATACATGGCCTTCAGCATTCACTTCAACAACAATCTCGTTGCAAGGACGTAAGCTCAACGATAATCTTATCGAGGCTTATCAGGCTGCTAATGGCGAGGGTACAACTCCTAAAGGTGACTTCCCTCTCTATATCCGCCTTTCGGCAAAGCCTGCTAATGTGAATGTTAATAGTGTTTATTCTAACACTATCGTGCTTCCTAAGGTTCGCGCCACATACAAGGCTCCTGATGTTTCTATCCCTGCCGACCTCTTCGTAGTAGGTTCTAACATCGGTACAGCTTGGAATACATGGCAGAAACTTGCTCATCCTTATAACACTAAGGGTGTTTACTACACAGTAGTTTACATGCCAGAAGGTGGTGGTCAGTTCAAGTTCGGTACTAAGGAAGGCGACTGGACAGGACACTCTGCAATCTCTGAGTTCAACGATGTTGCTGAGGTTGGCATCACTGCTGCTGATGGTGACAATATCGTCTTTGGCAAGGGTGGATGGTATACTCTCGAATTCATCGCTAAGATAAAGAGCAATGCCCTCGTTTACACTCTCAATGTTTACAAGGCTGAGGTATTCGTAACTGGTTCTGCCTTCGGTGGCTTCCCAGATGATGGATTTAATGGTGTATGTACACCTCCTGCTGATAACACTGGCGATTGGGTATCTCCTGCATTTACCGCATCTGGAGAAATGCGTGCTTATGTAAAGGTTGGCGAACGCTCATGGTGGCAGACAGAGTTCACTCTTAAGGGTGGTTCTGAAATCTTCTTCCGTGAAACAACAGATATTCCTGAAAATTGGGAGGGCGCTCTTGGAGCAGACTACTCAGTTAAGGTTTCTGCAGGCAACAAGTTGCACGTAAGCTTCGACAAGGGTACAGGTTTTATTGAATAAATGATGTATTAACCATTAAACAAGTAATTTCACTATGAAGAAATATATGTTATTTGGTGGTGTAATGTGTGCAATGCTTGGTCTTTCATCTTGCGATGAGAGCTTCAACGATTGGGCTTCACCATCTGTAAACGATCCTGAGGCAGCTTTGGCTGCCTACGGGATTGATGTGACAGGTTCTGGCGTAGAGGTAAACATGAACGATGCTGAGCGCCCAGACTCTATCCGCCTTGTATCTATCAGCTCTACCAACGAAGAGGTGGTAAGTCTTGAATACGACAAGGTAACCATCAATGATTGCAAGATTCCTTATGTTGTCAAGGGTAAGGATGTATATGTAGGCACTTATGCCATCGACTCTTTGGCTCGTTTGGCTTTGAAGAGCCAGAAGTATGAAACTCGTGAGCTCAAGGTTAGCGTTGATGCTCATGCTAAGTTGCAAAGTGGTAGCTCTGTAGCTTTCACAAAGGAGATTATCCAGAAGGAAACACCTATTGAGACTCCTGCTGTAGATCCTAATGGCTATTATCTTCTTGGCGAGGTTAATGGCAACGGATGGAATCCTGAAGAACCTGTATGGTTTGCAAAGGTTGCTGATGGTATCTACGAGGTTACCGTTACTACCGAAAACGAAGGTGAAAACTGGTATAAGTTTTATGGTGGCACCGATGCAGGTAACTGGGATGGCGCAAATGCTCACGTGATGGGCTGTGATACCAATGGCGATGGTTCGTTGTTCAACTATCTTAACTGGTCTGCTGATGCTCAGTGCCCTATTATCAGTGGAAAGGGTAAGTGGAAGGTACGCCTCGATGTTAACAACTGGACATACACTATCAACGAGGTTAAGCCTGATCTCTTCTTGACAGGTAGCAACTATGATTGGGGTGGCAAGTGGTTGCAGTTGGTTCCTTTCAACAAATCAGAGGAAGACTTCTGGACAATCATCTATCTCCACGAGGGTGAGCAGTTTAAGTTTGCTCCTCAGGCAGGATGGGTTGATGACTTCGGTTACACCGGTACTACCATCAATGATGAGGCTGGTGCAAACATTACAAGCAGCTCAGATGGTAATCTTGTTGTAGGTAAGGCTGGTTGGTATCTCCTAAAGGTTCAGAATGGCTCTACTAAAGCCTTAACTGTACTTCAGCCAAATGTATACCTCATTGGTGATGCTGCAGGCGAATGGAATATTGCTGACTCTCATAAATTCACCGTTCCTACTACCGAAGATGGAGTATTCGAGTCTCCTGCTTTCGCTGCTGATGCAGAGCTTCGTATGTGCGTTAGCGTTGATGGCTTCGAGTGGTGGCAGTCTGAGTTTATGGTATTCGATGGCAAGATTGAATATCGTGGTCGTGGCATCGACCAAAATCGTGTAAATGTAAAGGCTGGTCAGAAGGTAACTCTTAACTTCACAGCTGGCACAGGTGAAATCAAGTAAAAAACTCTTTTTTATCTCATAATCTATTTAGGCGGCTTTCGCATAGCGGGAGTCGCCTATTGTTTTCTCTTCCTCCTTTTCAAGTATTTTTTCCTAAAACCTTGGAAGTTACGAGGAAAAGTCGTATCTTTGCGGAAGAAAAGCTGCACTCGGCAAATTGAAAGCAAGCTTTCTTTGCGCTCGTTTGCATTTTCTTTGCCAATGAATAGCTTTAAAAAAGAAATTATGGGACATCAAGAAGATGTTGTAAAAACAGAAAGTAAAATCATTGTCATCAGAGATACACAAGTTATCCTTGACAGAGATGTTGCTGAATTATATGGAGTAGAAACCAGAGATATAAACAAAGCGGTTAAAAATAACCCCAAAAAGTTTCCCCCTGGTTATATTATTGAACTGAATAGCAGCGAGAAACAGGAACTGGTGGAAAATTTCCACCGGTTCAATACCCTCAAGCATTCCACTGTTGCACCTCACGCATTTACTGAACAAGGACTTTATATGCTTGCCACAATTCTGAAAGGTGATTTAGCCATCAGTACAACCATTGCCATCATTGATACTTTCACTCAACTTCGCAAATTGGCAAGAACTATAGATAAGGTGAATGAAGATGCAAAGGAGCATGGTATTTTACCAGACAAAGCAACAGAAGGTAAGATACAAGCTGCCATGAACGAAGTCTTCGCAGATAAGCTGCCATTAAAAATGCGCAGATTGACTTTTGGGGTAAATTTAGGAGTGTTGAAATTTTCTATAGAAACCACAAGAGAATCCAAAGAATAAAACCAATGGACCTTTCAGAAGAGCAAGTAGCAACAGCCACCGAACTTCCATTGGAGGAAATCCAGAAATTGAAGGAACAAGTCTGAACCGGGCTGGATTTTCAAAAACAATATAAAAAGGAGAAAAAATATTAAGACTATAATTGATTACTTGGGGAGCACAACTAAAAGGAGAACTTGACAGACTTTTGGCAGACGGAACACTTTTTGAAATATCTCAAGAAATAATTCTTTATCAATAGGCGGCTCTCGCATAGCGGGAGTCGCCTATTTTCGTTGTATTCTCTATTTATTTCCTTAAACATTTGAAGATTCAAAGAAATGTAGTATCTTTGCCCACAGATAACATTTAAAAGCATAACGACATGGATGTAGCTGTTAATAACATTACAACGACCATTACCATTCCGCAAGTAGATTTCAACTTGTTAAAGGAATTGGCAAAGAAGTTTGGATGGGTTATCCAAACAGAAAATAAAAGTGGTATCGAAGAAGCTTTGGATGATGTTAAATCAGGTAGAGTTTATCATGCAGAAAATGCTCATGATTTAATAAAACAATGCTTAGAATGAAATATTAACTCTATGTCATATGTTAGGTAAATAAATCTTCGCAATTTATAGTTTTCTGTATCTTGCCACTATGTTTACCATATTGTAGTCCATAAGTGGTTATGAGGGTAAGATGTACTTTCTGCTTATCGCTTAAAGTATTGCTAAGTGCCTCTATTCTATGAAGAATCTTTTGTTCTTCTTCTTTGTCTATGCTATAAAGTGTACTGGCAAACTTCATTTCGCATAGATTTACTATATTATCATCCCTCATAATCAACATGTCTACTTGAACTCCAGTCTTTGATTCTGTTCCCTTCTGGTTCCATGCAGAGATAGAAGTTCTTACCCCTTCAATGCCTAAAGCACGTTTTATCTGAAGAATATGTTGCCAGCATACCTGCTCAAATGCTACTCCTCGCCATGCTTTCATAATGTCTGAAGTGCAGTTGTCATTCATAAATGAAGCTTCTCGCTGGTTATTCTTCACATATTTTATCCAGAAAAGACAGAAATTGTCTATTAACTTATAGTGTTCCAACATTCCTTTACCATATGGAGTGTAGCGTATAAGAAAATCACTCTCTATTAGAGACGCTAACATACCTGTTAAACCTCCACCAAAAGGAATTCCTGTAGCTTTTGATATCTCTTCACGCGTAAAACCATAGTTGCGTGTTGCCAGAAGACTTATTATCTTCTTGCAATCTTCGGCATTAGTGAATATCGCATTGAAAAGACGATTGAACTCATCATGCAAGCGAGGCTTATTGCCAAAAAGTATCATATCAGTATTTTTCTCAAAACTATATCCTTTTCGGAAATAGCTTAGGTAGTATGGCATTCCACCAAATACCATATGGGCTTGAACTATGTCATATCGTGACATTTCAATGTTTTCATGTTCAAAGTATTCTTCACATTCTTTCAATGTGAATGGCGACAACTTTATTTCGCAAGTCAAACGACCATACAGACCACCTTTATTGCGAGAAAGATTACTGAGTATCCACGATGTTGCACTTCCGCAAACAATAAGCATAATATTGTCATGTCCGCTACACCATCCGTTCCAAAAACTTTCAAATGCTGACAGAAAATTACTTCGTGGAGTATCCATCCAAGGTAATTCATCGATGAAGATAACCATTCTTTGTCCCTTGTCGAGCGATTGCAGAAGCTGTGTTAGTAGGAAAAAAGCCTCCATCCACGACTTCGGTTGCTTGAACCCTTCAAGACCATGATTAAGTAGAGAGAAGTAGAAACTCTCTAATTGTGTCTTTAAACGGTTTTTTTCATCTTCTTGATCTACGGGCGAAACTCCTGTATGTTGAAATGTAAACCTATCCTTCAGAGCTTGTTTTATTAGAAACGTTTTGCCCACTCGCCTTCTGCCATATACGGCAACAAACTCTGAACGATCGCTATGATAGAGTCTTTCCAACTCTTCTATTTCTTGTTTTCTTCCTACTATCTTGCTCATATTCTTATTATATTTTGCCACAAAGATATGAAATTAATACCACTTGGCAAAATAAACTATATTATATTCTGCCAAATGTCTGTATTTTTAACGTCAGTTGGCAGATTATAATAAAAAAACGAGGATGGTGTCGACTTGTTTGGAAGGTCGTTAAAACTTAATCCATGTTAGCTTCTTCCAAATAGTCTCGAACGGACCATGAGAATGATATTTCAGCCAGATGTTAGAGAATAGGCATTTTAGATATTATAAATTGGTTGTTACTGTCTTTTTCTTCACCATTACGGCTATAGTCTTCATTTTAATATATTGTTCGCTCATAAATATGTAGCCATGGTAGCGACCAATGGCACCCCAAGAATTTTTGGCTATGATGTAGCGTTTGCCCTGCTTGTCGTGGGCAAGACCAACGAGAGCCATGCAATGGTCGTCGGTGGTGGAGCGAAGTTCGAAAGCCTTTTGACGCAAGGCGGCAGCGTGGGTTATGGTTTCGTGGTTGTCATTCTTATTATCGAGAGTTGCGATACCGCTCTCCATATCAAAACCCTTTTCGCTGATGTCGCCTTCCCAGCATACAGGAATTCCTTGTCTTAGCGAGCGCACGATGTATGTCATCATGCTATCTAAAGGCACGTTCAAGAATTTGTCGTGCATAATGTTGTCTGGAGTTTCCATTTCAAACTCCTCGCCATAAGGATGATGAGTGAAGCTCGTTATGGCTTGCCACTCCTCAGGCTGATAAATGCTGTGGGCAAACTCCTGTGGCGAATATTCTGCACCTAACATATATATATGGTATGGCAGATATCCTATCTCGCGGTCCAACAGGTCGTCGACATTTTCTTGCATTGTAGATATCGAAGAGCGTATGCGTCCAAGTTTTGCCATTTTGCGAGCTATAGCCATGTAGTTGGCAGGCTTGTCGGCATGATATGAGTCGTAGGGCATCATGCCATATTGCTCCATTAGTTGTGGTGTCATCGTCATCATACCGCGCATAGATGGAGGACGCTGGCTGAAGTGGGTCTGCGTGGCTTTGTTGCTAAGCATCATACGTGCCAGGTAGTCGACAGAGAGGTTTACCGAGTCGCCAATCATAAGGCGGTCGCTCTCTATGGTGGCAAGCATAGCATATATCCAGCATAGCGTGCTGCGCCCCTGGTCTTTCATTGGAGTGGTTTTTATTCGGCTATCGATGATGAATTCTATATTAGGCTTGCTATCGTGGTTTTTGCTGTCGCAAGCCGATAACATGCAGACTATCAGAGGTAGTAAAATGCAAAATAACTTCTTCATGTGGCAAAATTACGAAAAATATGGCTAACTTTGCACCCATGAACGAGAAAACAACAGATTTTGAGATAATGGCACCTGTAGGCTCACGTGAGTCTCTTGCTGCCGCTATTAATTCCGGTGCCGATTCTGTATACTTCGGTATCGGACAATTAAATATGCGTTCGCACTCTGCAAACCATTTCACCATCGACGACCTCAAAGAGATTGCTGCCACATGCAATGAGCATGGCATAAAGACATATCTCACCGTAAATACCATCATCTATGGTGAAGACCTTGAGGCTATGCGCGAGATTGTGGATGCTGCTGCCGAGGCAGGTATTTCTGCAGTTATCGCTTCTGATGTGGCTGTGATGACATATTGCCGACAGAAGGATGTAGAAGTACACCTCTCTACTCAGCTCAACATCTCTAACATCGAGGCTTTGAAGTTTTATGCTCAGTTTGCCGATGTCGTGGTATTGGCACGCGAGCTCAATATGGATCAGGTGGCTGAGATATATCGCCAGATATTGGAACAGAATGTTCGTGGTCCGAAGGGAGAATTGGTACGCATCGAAATGTTCTGCCATGGTGCTTTGTGTATGGCTATCAGCGGAAAGTGCTATATGAGTCTTCATAATGCTAACCGCAGTGCCAACCGTGGACAATGTGTGCAGATATGCCGTCGCTCATATACTGTAACCGACAACGAGACAGGCAACCAGCTCGAAATAGACAACAAATATATCATGAGCCCTAAGGACTTGAAGACCATCCGCTTCATCGACAAGATGATGAAGGCTGGAGTTAGAGTGTTTAAGATTGAGGGACGTGCTCGTGGACCAGAATATGTGCATACCGTGGTTAGCTGTTATAAAGAGGCTATTGCGAGTGTTCTTGAAGGCACTTTCACAGAAGAAAAGAAGGATGCTTGGGACGAGCGTTTGGCAACAGTCTTCAACCGTGGTTTCTGGGATGGATATTATCAGGGACAAACCATCGGCGAATGGAATAAGAACTATGGTTCGTGTGCAACAGAGAAGAAGGTGCTCGTGGGCAAAGTGGTTAAATATTTCTCTAAGCTTGGCGTGGCAGAAGTTGCCGTTGAGGCATCGGAGTTTGGTATTGGCGATAAGCTCCTTGTTACAGGTAATGCAACTGGTGCACTATGGCTCACTGCCGACGAAATTCGCTATGATCTCAAGCCTGTAGAGCGTGCTTTGCAGCGTCAGCGTGTCTCAATACCTGTACCAGAGAAGGTAAGACCAAACGATAAACTATATAGAATAGATATTGTGAATCCAGAATAATAAGGAAAATGACAATCAACGAAATACAAGATGAAGTAATCGAGGAGTTTGCAGACTTCGACGATTGGATGGATAAATACCAGATGTTGATAGACCTTGGCAACGACCTCGGTACTCTCGACGAGAAATACAAGACAGAACAAAACCTCATTGACGGTTGCCAAAGCCGTGTGTGGTTGCAATGCGACTATGTGGATGGCAAGTTGGTGTTTAGTGCCGAGAGCGATGCGCTGATAGTAAAGGGTATCATCGCTTTGCTCATTAGAGTTATCAGCGGTCATACACCAGAGGAAATTCGTGATGCCGATTTATATTTCATCGAGAAGATAGGTCTTAAGGATCATCTTTCGCCTACACGCTCAAATGGCCTGCTCGCTATGGTGAAGCAGATAAAGGCGTATGCTGTGGCATATTCGATGAAGAAATAAGGTAAATAGATTTCTCTTTTACCTTTTTACCCTTTTACTTTTTTACCTTTTTACTCTTAAACGGTGCGTAAACTTAAAACCATAGAGATGAACCGCCTCTCGGTAGAAGAATTCCGCGAGGCTAAGAAGTTGCCATTGGTAGTGGTGTTAGACAATGTTCGCTCACTATACAATGTCGGCTCGGTATTCCGTTCGTGCGATGCTTTCAGAGTTGAGGCTGTGATGCTGTGTGGTATCACCGCCACTCCTCCAAATGCAGAAATCCACAAGACTGCCCTTGGTGGTGAAGACTCTGTGGAATGGCATTATTATGCTGATACTGCCGAGGCTGTGAAAGAACTTAAAGCCAAAGGCTATTTCGTATATTCCGTTGAGCAAGTGGAAGGCTCAACAAAGCTTCAAGACCTTACGCTTCCTCCTGCGTCATGCCAGGAAGAGCCTGTGGGCTATGCTGTAGTTTTTGGTAATGAGGTTAAGGGCGTAGCCCAACCAGTAGTAGATATGAGCGATGGCTGTATCGAGATTCCACAATTTGGCACTAAGCACTCGCTTAATGTCTCAGTCACGGCTGGTATCATCGTTTGGGAATTTGCCAAGCGAGTGCTTGTTTAATTGCTTCGATATAGCAGAAATACTATCGCCAGTTTTTTTTGCCTAAAAATGCGGGAAACAACGCAAAAAAATGAAGCCTGCTTCGATGCCCAACGAAGCAGGCTTCATTGGCAATCGAAGCAGGCTTCATTTTTTTATATTGCTGTCCGCTAAAACTCAAAAGAGCATAGAAATCCTATCCGCAATGCCCA
>OLGY01001278.1_pt1 | contig 13385 bp, 10 predicted proteins | sample 1605951 | NCBI WGS metagenome assembly OLGY01 (sample SAMN03283280) | human gut metagenome | biome: human-associated habitat; material: feces | host: Homo sapiens | place: Peru | collected 2012
CACAGACAGGCGTGTAATTAGCGCTGTCTGTGAGCCTTTATTTTATGTGTAGGAACATTCCTTGCATCATTCCCGCGGGACGCGTCGCCCCCATTAGTGCTTGCGTTTGATGCTTGAGCGCGTTAGGTCGTGCTACTGCGTAGGCGTGCCTTACTCGTGCTTGATGTCGCTCATGGGGCCGTCGAACTGTGTGTGGACGGGGGTTTTGACTTGCTTGGCGTAACGGCTTACGCTCAGTATCATGCCGATGTAGAAGCAGTTGATGAGTGTGGAGGTACCACCACGGCTGATGAGCGGCAGTGGCTGCCCTGTGACGGGGAAGAGGCCTACGGCTACTGCCATGTTGACCATGGCTTGGGTGACAAGTAGCAGCGTCAGGCCCATGACAAGGAAGGGGGGGAAGTTTCGCTCGCAACGGCTCGCTATGCGTCCGGCCCTGAACAGTAGTATGATGTAGAGGAATACTACGATGGCTGCACCCCAAAGTCCCATTTCCTCGATGATGACAGCGTAGATGAAGTCGGAGAAGGCTTGGCTAAGAAAGTCGCGCTGCACGGAGTTGCCTGGCATTTTGCCTATGCCGTTGCTCGTGGCGATGGCGATGTTGGCATGGGCTACTTGTGCGCCTTTGTCTATGTCGTAGGTGGCAGGGTCGGCGTCGCGCGCGTCTTCATCGCCGCCAAAGTGTGTCTCGATGCGCTCTTTCCACGTTTCGAAACGGTGGAGGAAGGGCACGTCAGACGACAGGTATACTAACACGCCCATCAGCACGCCCAAGAGGGTCATGACGCCCAATAGCTTGCCTAACTGCACCAATGGCACGCGTCCTATGAACATCATGAGCAGCACCACGCCAAAGAGCAGACCGGCGGTTGAGAGGTTCTCGGTGAATATTAAGCCTACTATGGGTAGGGTAACCCACATGATTATTTTGAACGCTCGCTTGTCGGCACCATTTTCACGCTGGGTGCGTGCCAATATGAGGGCTACGGTGATGATGAGGGAGCCTTTGGCTATTTCGGAGGGCTGGAACTGTATGAAGCCTAAGTTTATCCAGCGGGCCGCGTCGTTGGTGGCTGCGCCCGACAACAGGGTGATCATAAGTAGTAGCACCGAAAGGGGTATGGACAGTATGGGCAGTATCTTGAACATGCGGCAAGGTATGCGGTGTACCAACAGTACGATGATGGTGCCGGCGCCTAAGAAGAGGGCTTGCTTGACAAGCGGCTCCCAAAAGCGGCCCGACTTGTACGATAGTGTGCTGGCGGCACTGTATACCTCGACAAGTGATATGACGCACAGGAAGAAGTAGACAATCCATATCACGCGGTCGCCCATGAACAAGGAGCCGAGACGCGTGGTTTCGCGTTCGACTTTCTCCTCAAACTTTGGCAGGGCGTGCGTTTGCGGTGTGGTGCTTTCGCTTTTGTCTTTTCTGGTAAAGAAACCCATGTTGTGTCCTTTCTTGTATTTAGCGTTCTGGCTTGGCTTGCATTGCTTGTTTGCTGCCAGGCAGGCTCTTTTGTTTCGTTACGTGTGTGGTTGGTGTTTTACTTTGCCTCGCCATACTGCTTGACCCATGCCTTGAACTGCTCGCCGCGGTCCTCCATGTTCTTGAACAGGTCGAAACTGGCGCAGCACGGGCTTAGCAACACGGTGTCGCCGGGCTGTGCCAGGGCTACGGCGTGCTCCATGCACTCGCGCATGGAGTGGGTGTCGGCCGTGGGCAGGCCTGTTGCGTCGAAATTGGCGTGCAGCTTGCTGTTGTCGACGCCCATATATACCAGCGCGCGGCACTTTTGCTTGACAAATGGCATGATTTCGGCATAGTCGTTGCCTTTGTCCTTACCGCCCAATATCAGTACTACGGGGGTGGTCATGCTTTCGAGCGCGCAGTAGCAGGCGTCTACGTTGGTGGCTTTGGAGTCGTTGACAAAGTGTATGCCATTGACGGTGCCGGCCTTTTCGAGGCGGTGTTCCACCCCGGGGAAGTCTGACAGGCCCTGGCGTACCACTTCGGGGCTGACGCCGGCGGCCAGACAGGCTATAGCGGCTGCCAGCGAGTTGCGCAGGTTGTGGCGGCCGGGCAATGAGAGCTGGCTGAGTGGCATTTCGAAGTGTACTGGTGCGTTGACTACGAATGTGCCGTTGGACGCATAGCCGGCTGAACCGGGTTGCGCTTCGTCGGTAAAGCCGCACTTGGCGCTCGGGTCGCTGTATTTGGGCAGCTCGTTGGGCACGTGCTCGTCTTCCTTCCAATATACAAAGGTGTCGTCGGCCGTTTGGTTCTGCAGTATGCGCATCTTGGCGTCAACGTAGTTCTGCATCTTGAAGTCGTAGCGGTCGAGGTGGTCGGGGGTGATGTTGAGCAGCACGGCTACATTGGCACGGAACTTGTACATGTTGTCGAGCTGGAATGACGACAACTCTATCACGTAGGTGCTATGGGGGGCTTCGGCTACTTGCAGTGCCAGACTGTGGCCTATGTTGCCTGCCAATCCGACATCTATGCCGGCCTTGCGCATGATGTGGTAGATGAGTGATGTGGTGGTTGTCTTGCCGTTGCTGCCTGTGATGCATATCATGCGGGCGTCGGTGTAGCGGCCGGCAAACTCTATCTCGCTGAGTATGGGGGTGCCCTGTGCTATGAGCTTGGCCACCATGGGAGCTGTTTCGGGTATGCCGGGGCTTTTTACCACCTCGTCGGCCGACAGTATGTTGGCTTCGGTGTGGTGTCCTTCTTCCCAGGCTATGTGGTGGGCGTCGAGCATCGTTTTGTAGCGCGGCTTGATGCTGCCCATGTCTGACACAGATACTTCATACCCTTCTTTCTGGGCCAGGATGGCGGCTCCTACGCCGCTCTCGGCTGCTCCTAATACTACTAACTTCATTTGTATCTTGTTGTGTTATCTTATTTTCAATGTAATGATGGTGAGCGCGGCAAGTATGATGGTGGTTATCCAAAAGCGTATGGTAATCTTTGACTCGTGCCATGCTCCATGCGGCCACTTGCACAGATATTTGCACTCGGGGTCGAGCTGCGAGGGTAATACGCGGAAGTTGTCGTGAATGGGCGTGCGCTTGAATATGCGCTGCTTCACGCCTTTGCGCTTGCCGAGCTTGTACCATTCAACTTGCAGTATGACGCTGAGGCTCTCGAGCAGGAATATGCCGCACAGTATGGGTATGAGCAACTCCTTGTGAATGATGATGGCTAACACGGCTATGATGCCGCCAATGGCGAGCGAACCAGTGTCGCCCATGAATATCTGTGCCGGGTAGGCGTTGTACCATAGAAAACCGATGAGCGCGCCTACTGTGGCACAGGTGAATATGACAAGCTCCTGCGACCCTGGTACATACATGATGTTGAGGTATGAGGCAAACTCTATATGGCTTGACACGTAGGCCAGTATGCCAAGGGCTATGAATATAATGGCGGAGTTGCCCGCGGCCATACCGTCCATGCCGTCGTTGAGGTTGGCTCCGTTCGATACGGCTGTGATGACGAATATCGTGACAAGCACAAACACTATCCAACCGGCTTGTGTCTTGTACTTGCCGCAGAAGCTTACAAGCTCAGCGTAGTCGAAGTTGTTCTCCTTGACAAAGGGTATGGTTGTCTTGGTGCTCTTGACGGCTTGGCTCTTGTGCACGATTTCGGTAGTTTGGCCGTGCTGCTGCATTTCGATGTTCTCGCGTATGGTGGCATCGGGGCTGAGGTAGAGCGTGAGCCCTACAAACAGCCCGAGCAACACTTGCCCAACAATCTTGAAGCGCCCGGGGAGGCCGTCCTTGTTCTTCTTGAATATCTTGATGTAGTCGTCTAAAAAGCCCAACAGACCTAACCATACGGTGGTGACGAGCATCAGTATGAGGTAGATGTTGCGCAGACGGCCGAGCAACAGGCATGGTACAAGTATCGACACGATGATGATGATGCCGCCCATTGATGGCACGTTGATCTTTTGCACGCCAAAGGGGTCGATGCTGGCGTCGCGCTGTGTCTCGCTGATGTTGTGGCGCTTCATCCACTTTATGAAGTACTCACCGAACCATGCCGATATGACAAGGGCCAGAATGAGGGCCAGGAGTGCACGGAATGATATGTAGGACCACATGCCCGAACCCGACACGCCGAACTGCTCGAGGAAACGGAAAAGGTAGTATAACATTGTTGCGAAATATTGGGTGTTGGTTGGTGGTTAGTTGATGCCAAAGGCTTTCTTTATCTCCTCGTGGTCGTCGAAGTGGTACTTTACGCCCTTGATTTCCTGGTAGGGCTCGTGGCCCTTGCCTGCTACGAGTATTACATCGCCGGGCTGGGCCAGCATGGTGGCTGTGCGGATAGCCTCGCGGCGGTCGACAATGCTGATGACCTTTTGCTTTTGCTCGTCGTTAAGACCGGCAAGCATGTCGTTGATGATGTCTTGTGGCTCCTCAAAACGTGGGTTGTCGCTGGTGATGATGACGCGGTCGGAACGGTTGGCTGCCTCCTGTGCCATGAGCGGGCGCTTGCCTTTGTCGCGGTTGCCGCCGGCGCCACACACAGTGATGACTTTGCCCTTGCCGCGCACAATTTCGTTGATGGCGGTGAGCACGTTGACCAAGGCGTCGGGCGTGTGGGCATAGTCTACAATGGCACTGAAGCCCTTGGGCGAACGAATGGCCTCGAAACGTCCGTTGACGGGGTGCAGCGTTGACAGCACGCGCAGGGTGTCTTCGGGTGTCTTGCCCAACATCAGTGCGGCACCATATACCGCCAGCAGGTTTGACACGTTGAAACGGCCGACAAAGCGCACGCTTACTTCGCGTCCGTCGATGTCGAGCAGCATGCCTTCGATGCTCTCCTCCAGAATGCGACCTTTGTAGTCGGCTACGGTGCGGGTGGAGTAGGTGCGCACGGTGGCTTGTGTGTTCTGCACCATAATCATGCCGTTCTTGTCGTCGGCATTGGTTATGGCAAAGGCTCCCTTGGGCAGTCCGTCGAAGAAGGCTTTCTTGGCATTGCGATAGTTCTCAAATGTCTTGTGATAGTCGAGGTGGTCGCGTGTGAGATTGGTAAATATGCCGCCTACAAAGCGCAGGCCGCCAATACGCTTTTGGTGTATGGCATGTGACGAGCATTCCATAAAGGCGTATTCGCACCCCTCGTCGGCCATTTGTGCCAGGAGCTTGTTCAGAGTCACGGGGTCGGGAGTGGTGTGGTCGGCGGGTATGGCACGTCCGTCAATGTAGTTGCACACTGTTGAACACAGACCGCATTTGTGGCCGAAGGCGCGGAACATGTTGTAGAGCACTGTGGCGATGGTTGTCTTGCCGTTGGTGCCTGTTACGCCCACCAGCTTGAGTTTGGTGGTGGGGTCGCCGTAGAATTGTGTGGCCACTTTGCCCACAGCATCTTCGGTGTCGGCCACTTGCACGTACGTCACACTATCGGGGGTATCGGCTGGTATGGGTTCGCTTACCAACACAGCCGCAGCACCTTGTTCTATGGCTTTGGGTATGTAAAGGTGACCGTCAGCTTGCGTGCCCTTTACGGCTACGAACAGGTCGCCGGTTACCACTTTTCTTGAGTCAATATTAACACCTGTTATTTCACGTTGCAGATCGCCCTTTGCGGCTACAACTGTTACTTTTTTCAGTGCGTCTGATAGTTTCATTGTAGTGTCTATGTAGATATATGTTGTTGACTATGTTGTTTGCTTCTTAGCTTGCTTGGCATGCTTTTTGCAAAAGATTTACGGCTTTAGTCTGCCGGCTTATGCTTTTTGCTGGTGTTTGCACTCTTTGTGGTGCCCCTCTTGCTTTCCTTCTTGTCTGAAGAAGTTGCGGACGGCTTGGCATTCTTGTTGTCGGGCCTTTTGTCCCTCTTCTTTTGGGCAGATGTTGCCGATTGCTTGGGCTCTATAGCCGGTTGCTTTTTGGGCTTAGACTGTGCCGGTTGCTTTTTCTTTTCCTGCTCAGACTGGTTCTGCTTGGCCTTTTCAGCCTTTCGCTCCTGCATCTTTTGCTGCTGCGCTTGCTCAGTCTGCTGGTACTTCTTTTCGTCAGCGGCTGTGGGCGTCAGTTCGGAGTCTTCAGGCTCGTTGGGCTGCGCCTTGGTCTGCTCGGCATTTTGTTGTGTCGTGTCGCGTTCGGCAGCCGGTATGTCCTCGGGGTCGCCAAGTATGATTTCGATTTGCTGGCCGCGCTTAAAGTGGTAGCCGGGCTGCATGTTTTGTTGCGTTACACGTCCTATGCCGCGCACTTTGACTTTGAGTCCGAGTTTTTCGAGGCGGAACAAGGCGTCGCGCAAACCATAGCCGCGCACATCGGGCACAATGTTGCCCTTCACCTCTTCAACCACGTTCATGTTAAGCCCTTGGCTCGTGGTGTTGCAGTGGCCCCAGGTGAGTGGCGCGTCCTCAGTGTTGACGGGCGAAGTGAACTTAATGCCGAGCTGTTCGAGTACAGACTGTGCGGCTGTCAGACTGCCGGCACTCACCACCGGGTTGAGGCAGTTGTTGGAGTCGCGTGCGGCAGTGTAGTCGTCCGACCTGCGTTGTGCCATCACAGTTTCGGCCACGCGCTTGAACACTGGTGCGCACATGCCGCCGCCCGAAGCTGGGGCGCCTTTTTGTATGCACACGATGCACGAGTAAAGCGGTTTCTCAGACGGGAAATAGCCTGCAAACGACACAAGATATTGTGAGGCAAAGCCGCTCTTGGTCCATACCTGTGCGGTACCCGTTTTGCCTGACACGTGGAAGTAGGGTGAACCGGCTTTCTTGCCAAGTCCCACGCTCACCACGCTTTCAAGGCAGTCTTGTATGTTCTTCACCGCTTCGGCCTTGGCCATGTGTTCGCGCAGCACCACTACGGGGTACTCCTTGACCACCTCGCCGTTGTGCAGAATGGCCTTAACCAGACGTGGCCGCAATAGTTTGCCGTTGTTGGCAATGCCGTTGTAGAAGTTGACTGTGGTGATAGGCGGAATTTGAGTCTCGTAGCCGATGCTCATCCATGGCAGAGCCGTCTTCGACCAGTTCGATCCGTCAGCCTTTGGCATGCGGATACGGGGCTTGGCATAGCCCGGAATAGGTATCTTCAAGTCTTCGGCTACACCAATGCGGTAGATACCCTCAACAAATTTGCGAGGATTGTCGTGGTAGGCGCGGTCGATGAGTGTACTTACGCCCACGTTGAGCGATTTTTGCAGAATTTGTGGCACAGTTACCACACCGCTGCCGCCCGAGCGCCAGTTGGCATCGCGCATTTTGCGGCCGTACATTTCTTTAATACCGCAACCCACGTCCACTATATCTGTCATGTGTATGTAGCCATCGTCCATGCCGACAAGGAACGACATGGGCTTGAACACCGACCCTGGTTCGTACAGGTTCTTTACAGCATCGGCATTTATTTCCTGATAGCTGCCGTCGGCCATGCGGCGCAGACTTGTCATGGCTTTAATGTCGCCGGTGCCCACCTCCATCAGTATGCACACGCCCGAGTTGGCGTCAATCTCGGTAAGCTTGTCCGAGAGAGCTTTTTCGCAGATGTCCTGCATGCCTACGTTGAGTGTGGTCATCACGTCGTAGCCGTCTATGGCGGGTTTGTCTATGATGGTAAGGTAGCGGTTGAGCACCTTTTGGCGGTGTGCCGACCCCTTCTCGCCACGCAGAATAGAGTCAAAGCTCAACTCAAGTCCTGTGCGCGGTTTGCCGTCGGTCTTGTACAGGTCGCCAATAGTACGTGCTGCCAAGTGGCCGAACGGGTTCTTGCGCATTTTGAACTCTTCGGTATGAAAGCCGCCCACATTGGCCGACATCTTGAACAAAGGCAACTGCTTGAGTTGTCGGTAGGTAATATACGATACACGCTTTTTATATAGCAGCCAGTGGTGGCTCTCCTTCTCGCGGCCTTTCAATAGCAATTCCTTAAACTCTGCGGGGTCTATGTCGGGCAATATACGGTGCACGCCCGTGCAGATAGAGTCCATTTTGGCGTGCAGCAAACTGTCGCGGTTAAATTGCTCTTTGGCGCGTCGTTTGGGGTCCTTCTCCCACGACATGAAATCCATGTATAGCTTGTACTCGGGCAATGAGGCTGCCAGCACCTCACCGTCGTCGGCCAGAATGTTGCCGCGCGTGGGTATGACTTCCTCATTCTCCTTGATAAAGCGGTCGTTCACCTGTTCCCAAAAGTTCTTCTCTACCGTCATGATGTAGATGGCCTTCCCTAATATGGAAAGACCTGCCAGCACCAACACTGATCCTATGACAGCGTAGCGCTTAGTAACTTGTTTGACGGGGAAATTCATTTCAACTTGTTTGTAGTGAGAGGAGAGTGTTACAAAGAATGTTTATGCCTATATACAATATATTGTATGTGCGTTGTAGCTATTGCCTATTCGTCCACCTTTAAGTTAAACGATGGCGTGTTGGCTGTTTGCAGTGTGGTGTCGGTCAGAGCCCCCTCAATGCAACTTCGTCGCGTTTTCTCTTTGAGTTGGCTCGATCGGGTCAGCGCCTTATATCGGCGGTCGAGCAGCGTGTCGGTCAGCATTTTGCTCTGAATCATTTCCCGCTGGCACGAGTAGCGGTTGCTCACATACACAATAATCATGGCCACAACCATCACAATATACCAAAATTGGCGTCTGAACCAGCGTCCGCCCAATATGTCGCCGCCCAATATCGAGGCCAAGGTAATTTTGCTGCGCGACTCTCCTGCGGGCGTATCCTCGTCAGCAGTCAGTTCGCGCAGAGCTTGCAGGGCATTTTGTTCCTCGCGTTCAATTTCCTGTTCCTCAGAGTCAGGGCGCCTGTTGTCGGTAGCGGCTTCGGGCATATCGTTCTTGCTCATGTTCTGTTGTTATAGTCTTGATGGTAATGTGGTAGAGTCAGAGTTTTTCGGCGATGCGCAATTTGGCAGAGCGGCTTCGCGGATTTTCGGCCTGCTCCTGTGCCGAAGGCAAAATGACCTTGTTGTTTATGGCCCGCCATGGCGTCAGCCTGCGGCCGTAAAAGTCCTGTTGCACCTTGCCGTCAATGCGTCCGGCGCGAATAAAGTTTTTCACCATACGGTCCTCAAGAGAGTGGTAGGTGAGCACGCTCAACCGTCCGCCCGGCCGCAGCACCTGCAACGCCGCTTCAAGCATCTCCTGCAGCGCCTCCATTTCGTGGTTAACCTCTATGCGCAGGGCTTGGAACACGCGCGCCAGGTCTTTCTTCTCCCTTTCGCGTGGCATGAGTGGCTTTACCACCTCAAGCAGGTCGTTAATGGTGCAAATAGCCTTTGCACTGCGTGCCTTGACAATGGTCGAAGCCAGCCGGCGGCTGTTTTTCATTTCACCATATAGGTAAAACACGTTAGCCAGCCGCTCCTCGTCATATTTGTTCACCACATCGGCAGCGTTAGCACCAGCGCGTTCATTCATGCGCATGTCGAGGGGGGCATCAAAGCGGAACGAGAAACCGCGTTCCTCATCGTCAAAATGGTGGCTCGACACGCCAAGGTCGGCCAGTATGCCATCAACATGCTCCACATCGTAGTAGCGCATCCAGTTCTTCAGATACCTGAAATTGCTTCGCACAAAGGTAAAGCGCTTGTCGCCATCAGGTATGTTTTGCTCTGCATCGGCGTCCTGGTCAAAACTGTAGAGGTGGGCGTCATCGCTAAGCCTCCGCAATATTTCGCGGCTGTGTCCGCCTCCGCCAAAGGTCACATCTACATAGATGCCACCGGGCTTAATGTTAAGCCCGTCCACTGTTTCGTTGAGTAAAACTGGTATATGATACACGCTGTATGGTGTTATATGGTTAAAGTTTTTAATATATTGCGGTGTGATCGTTGTCCATAAGGGGTGTTTTACCCATGATTTTGGCCAGCGACTCTGCATAATCGCTGTCGCTCATCAGCAGTTTGGCGCTCTGTGCCACGCTCCACACCTCAATGCGGTCGTCAACGCCCATAAAGCGCACCGTGCGGTCGGTGATGGCGCAAGCGTCAAGCATTTTGCGTGAAATCAAAAAGCGGCCGTTACCATCGAGCGTAAACACCTCCACATTGGCCAGGAACTGGCGGAATAGCATAGCCTGCCGGGGGTCCCATCGGTTGAGTCTTGCGCGCAACGCGTCTACCTCGGCATTCCACACCGCATAGGGATATATCACAAGACAAGGCTGATACACATCGCGTTTCAATACCAACCGAGGGTCTGACTCAGCAAGTTGCTTGCGGAAGTCAGACGGCAAAAACACGCGCCCTTTGGCATCGAGCTTGGCATCGATTGTACCTGTAAATCTCATCATATCTCCTAAGAATTTCCAAAAGTACGGATTTTCCCCCACTTTTCCCCACTTTTAAGACAACTTTTTTATAAATATTGTTTATTGTCAAGAGCGTTGTGGTACTTACCTTGTTGATAATCATGTATTATCGCTGCGTCAGTCTGTAACACTTCAAGGTGGGGCGCATTATGTGCGTTGCACCTTCTATAACTCGGTTGTAGCGTGTGAATAAACCAAAAACGGTCATAAGGGTAAGCCTCAGTCCTGCCGAAAGATGTACCTTTGCACCTACTTATAATAACGACACATAATACGATGAGTCAGACTTCAACCAAAGTGGACATGCTCAATGGTCCTCTTTTTATGAAAATACTGATATTTGCCCTGCCGCTTGCTGCCAGCAGCTTGTTGCAACAGTTGTTCAATTCTGTCGATGTGGCCGTGGTCGGACGTTTTGCCAGCAGCAAAGCTTTGGCCGCAGTGGGCAGTAACGCACCCGTTATCAGTCTGCTAATCAACCTTTTTGTTGGCATATCGATGGGTGCCAATGTCGTGCTCTCCAATCACCTTGGTCAGCGCGACGACGAGGGTGTGCGACGCACCGTCAGCACCGTGTCATTGGTCAGCGTCGTCAGTGGCGTGCTGCTAATGCTTATCGGCATAGGCGTGTCGCGGCCCATACTCGAGCTGATGGACACCCCGGCCGATGTGCTCGACATGGCCGTGCTCTATCTGCGTCTTTACTTTGTGGGCATTCCTTTCTTTCTTATATTCAATTTTGGAGCCGCCATCTTGCGCAGTGTGGGCGACACCCGCCGTCCGCTTTACATCTTGGTGGTGGCTGGTGTTATTAACACCGTGCTTAATCTCGTGTTGGTCATCTGCTTCGGCCTTGGCGTTGAAGGCGTGGCCATCGCCACAGCCATAGCCAATATGGTCAGTGCCGCATGTATAGTCGTGTTGCTGCGTCGCGAAAAGGGCGCATTGCAGTTGCAGTTCAACCACATGCGCATTTATGGCAAAGAGCTGCGCCGCATGCTGCAAATTGGCGTGCCGGCAGGTTTGCAAGGCATGGTATTCTCCTTGTCCAATGTGGTGGTGCAGAGTGCCATCAATAGCTACGGCTCTGCGGCCATAGCGGGCTCGGCTGCGGCTGTCAACTTCGAGTATTATTGCTACTACATCATCGTGGCTTGCAACGGTGCGGCCATATCGTTCATCGGTCAGAATTATGGTGCTGGCAAATACGACCGCGTGCGCCGCATCTTCCGCATCTGCATGTTGATGGGCCTTGTAGGTTGTTTTGCTGCCAACGCTCTGTTCACTTGGCAGAACCACTTCTTCCTCAGTTTCTTCACCGCCGACCCCGAAGTCATTCACTACGGAGCCATACGTATGCAGGGCGTCCTGCTATTTCAGTTCCTGGCCTGCAGCTACGAAATTTCGGGCTCTGCCTTGCGTGGCATGGGCGAGTCCATGTTGCCCACTATCATGACCGTGTTCGGCACCTGCGTGTTACGCATGGTGTGGGTCTTTGTGGTGAGTCCGCATTATCATGGGTTTGCACAGTTGTTGCAGGTATACCCGTTGTCGTGGGTGCTCACAGGCGCCATGGTGCTTGTAGCCTATCATGTGCGTATGAAAAAACTGTGCGCAGTCAGGGCCTGACAATCCCATTTTATAAAGATAAACAAAACGCGCTTTTTCAAGAAGAATTAAAAGAACTGTGTCGAAACTTTGTGAAAATATATGCTGGTGCTTGCAGTGGGGTTGAGGCTTCTGTCATCGGCGTTTATTACAAAGTCTGTATCAAGTTGTTCTTGCCCCGCAGTGGTAGCAAACGCGTAGTAATTATCTTCATATACTGGCACAAAATGAATACAACTTGCATAATTGTTGCATAACGATAATTTCGTCGACAAAAACCGTCGCTTTGTCTAAAAAGTTTGGAGCGAACGAAAATAAGCACTACATTTGCAAACGTAAAATGACAAAACAATGCGCAGCGCGTCACATCTGCCTGCCATTCAATATAAAGGTATTACAAGCTATAAGGTAATAGTGTTTTTTAGGTAAATGACGAGAGGCAGTGTTCGCCGTGAGGCGCATGCTGCTTCATTTTATACCCCATGGTTGTAGTCCGGACGTCACTTGTCCTTTTCCATACAAACCATACAAGCACCAACAAGGGCCCAATGCGATTGGCTCTTGTTGGTGCTTGTGCTTTAAGTTGTGGGCTACAGTGTGCTGTGTCAGTCGTTAGCCCTGGTATAATTATAATTGTTCACCTTGACGCAAGTAACGCCGTTTTGTATCGACACCTCTTCGTGTCCCTTGCGCGGTTTCCACACATTCGTGCCCTTAACCCGTTTGCAAAGTACCGACTTGCTGCTTGACGGAAAAATTTCGGCAAATGTAGAATCGGCACTATATATAAGGAATACCTGCTCGGGGCCGGCATCAAAGCGTGTACCAGCCTCCCACAGTCTGACACAACTGTGCAGGGCATAGCTCCATGTATATCCAGCCGAGCCAATACAGCCATGTTCATCGCGGTCGCTGCCTACCAAATTGCCTATCGAGGAATGGGCGCAGCTGCAGCAAACGATTGCAGCCAAAACAAAACCCAACAAATAGTTTTTGTGCTTCATTATATATATTATATATGTCGTGTGATTTACAAATTATGGCAAACTTACAAAAAAAATACAGAACGCGAGTATTCATCTCCCGCAAACTTACCCATATGCTTTTGTGCGTGCTTATCTTTACCCGTGGCTTGATGTCCATCATATATTCAATGGTGGTACATGCGACAGTAAACTTTCGCCGTATTTATACTGTCCGCGCCAATATCATGTTTGTGCCCTCCTGCAGTGGTGCACATTGCACGGCATCTCAGTGCTCCTATATGTAGAGAGCGCTTTTCGTTCAACCATTATCAATTATCACTCATCACACCCCGTCTTTTTGTCCTCAATAATCCCGAAAAACACTTGTGCCAGAGCGATTTTTCAGTCAGAGCAACAGAAAAACCGCTCCCCCCGCAACAGAAAATCCGCCCTCCCGTAACAGAAAACCCCGCTTTGCGTCAGCCCAAAAACAGTC
>OLGY01001280.1_pt1 | contig 13377 bp, 19 predicted proteins | sample 1605951 | NCBI WGS metagenome assembly OLGY01 (sample SAMN03283280) | human gut metagenome | biome: human-associated habitat; material: feces | host: Homo sapiens | place: Peru | collected 2012
TGCGCCGATGGTACTGCAATGCAATGCGGGAGAGTAGGTAGCCGCCTCCTTTTATCAAGAGCCTCAGATTTCGAAAGATTTCTGAGGCTTTTTTGTTTTTCCCACTGATTTCACAGATGCTCACAGATTTTAGACCTGTTCGGTCTGGAATTTCGCAGATTTTTATTATCTTTGCAGCATGAATAGGAAAAGAATTAAAAAGAAGTTTACTAGTTTAGGTCAACGTATGCTACGGATGCCTCGTACCCGAGGATTCGGAGTACAGTCACCTACAGCCTATTCTTTCCTGCGCAAGGTGGTTAACGAAAAGGGATTTCTCAGAATCTATTGTCAGACTCATTCTGAAATCTCCTCTTCCTATCCCCAGGATGCCTCCAAACAGAAACGGCTTCTCTTCCGCATCAGAACTGTTTATCCTAATGTAGTAGAACTCTCTGCATCTTCCCTGCTAAAGGGAGAGGATTTCCAGCAGTTTCTCTGGAATGTGTCTGATGATACGGTTTTAGTAGTTACAGACATCAATCTCGATGCTGAATATAGGAAAGTATGGCTTCGACTTGTAACAGATAATCGTACGATTTTGACCTTTAATTTGGTTGATTGCGGTATAGTTTTCTTCGATAAAACCAAATTTAAGCAGAATTTTAATGTAAATTATTGATTTGTGCGTAAATTTGTGCCATAAATATTTGGAGTTTAAAATAAAAGTATTACTTTTGCAGCCAAATTAATAGAAACGTTAAATTATAGAGCTATGTATTGGACACTTGAATTGGCTTCAAAGCTTGAAGATGCACCATGGCCTGCAACTAAAGAAGAGTTGATTGACTATGCAACTCGCTCTGGTGCGCCTCTAGAAGTTCTAGAGAATTTGCAGGAGATAGAAGACGAAGGCGATGTTTACGAAAGCATCGAAGACATCTGGCCTGATTATCCTTCAAAGGATGACTTCTTGTGGAATGATGACGAGTACTAATCGTTCATCGATTACGATTATCAGTATAAGATAATGGAAATGAGCCATATAGGTGATTTCTCATGAAATTCCTATATGGCTTTTTGCCGTCTTTTACCGCCAATTTTACCGTTCTAATGGCCTTATTTTACATAATTAAATGATCAATAATCGGTATATCCTGAAATTCTTTCTTTTCTGATCGGTTAATTTCATCTTTTCTTCTCTTATTATTCTCCTTACTTCATACTAAAATCATCTGAAGTTTATAAAAAAGGAGTGATATGATAAACTTTTCTACTATCTTCGCGTACATAGTGCCATAATTAATAAAAAGGTATTTTAATATGGGAAGAATTTCAAGACTTTATCCGAAAGGACGATTGAGACTGCGTATACCAAAGATGGTGCAGTCTGGTAAAAAGTATCCATTGTATATAGAATACAATTGGCATGCTGATTCTATTCGTAAATCAACTGGTATAAGTGTGTCAGTAAAGGAATGGAATGAGAAAGGCTATTGCGGTATTGGTGAAATACGTGCCACGACTGATATTGACTATAAGTATTATAATCATGCTCTTCATAAGCGTATCGAAGACATAGATGTGAAGATACATAAGTATTATGAAATGCATCAGCATATTACTTGTGATGTGATTCGATCTTTTCTCGAAGACAATGACAATGCTTTGCGACCTGATGAAGGAAAAGACTTCATAGAGTTTGCTAAAGAGTTGATGGAAAAACGTTATGAGAAAGGTAAGATAGGTTTCAGTACTTGCAAGAATGGTATTTCATATCTCAATCAGTTTGAGGAATACCTGTTGCTTGAACACAAAGGTACACATGGTGAGCATAAGGAATTCATTTATGTCTCAGATATTAGTGAAGACTTATTGCTTGACTTCCGTAAGTATCGACTCTTGGCAAAAAAGAAAGCAACAACAGTCAACAAGACTCTATGTCCGATTCTTCAGGCGTGTGAATATGCTTGTCAGTTAGGTTATATCTCTCATCAGCTTAATGCATCTCTCCAGGACTTGTATATGAAAGAAGAGGACCGGCTTGATGAAGAAGAGAGGAATATCAAGTATCTCACTGAAGAGAGACTTGCTGAGTTAGTTTCCGTTTATAATACCATCGAACAGCCTCGACGAAAAGAGTTTTTGGAGATGTGGCTGTTTGCCTTCCATGCTTGCGGTATGCGAATGGTTGATGTGATGACGCTCCGATGGAAAGACATTGATTTCAACAAGAATTTCATCAGTAAAATACAAGTCAAGACGAGAAACCGAAATACCATACCTTTGAGTGAACCACTCATTCGTATTCTTGAAAAATGGAAGGGTAGAAACAAAGTCTTTGTTTTTGATCTATTGCCAGAGAACTTCGATATAAATGACCATGAGGCGATATACCGTCGTAGAAATTCCTGGAATAATACCATTAATACTTCGCTTCGTTGTATATCTCATGATTTAAAATGGAATCAAGACTTGACTTTCCATGTATCAAGACACACTTGGGCAGTTTTAGCGCTTGCACACGGAGCTGAAATCAGTGAGATAAGCAGATTGTTAGGTCACGCTTCAACAGGCGTCACAGAGCGAGTTTATGCAGAATTCTTGCCAGACAACCTTGCGACTGTAGTAAGCAAACTTGGCTTCTGCTTCATTCCTGATATGAATGCCAAACAAAAGAAGGTGGTATCACGCTAAACAGAGTGATACCACCTTCGATCAAATTTGTAGCCTTTATAGTCGAAATTATCAGAATATCTTGTAATCCTTGCCAGTAAGATTAGAAATTGGCTTGAATAAACGCAATAGAATGAGCCCTATCACGATAAATGCTATTCTGACTATTACTGAACCGCCCATAGTAAAACCGTGCCATACGAGGAAAATGGGTGAGCACATGAGGGCTACGATGATTAGGCACATTAGAGCTGCTAGAAATGTTTTTGGTCCCATACGTCAATAATCTAATGGAGCTATGAAATGATCATCAGGCAGGTCGTGAAAATACTTGCCATCTGCATCATTAGTCACATATGTTTCGTTTTCTGGATCTTCTGTAGCGAAATAGATTTCCAAATCCTTGAAACGATTTTTGAGAAGAACGCGGAAGTCAGTAATCAATGCGAGTTCTTCCGCTTCTATATAGAGAAAGCCTTCTGAAAGTTCGCATTTCTTGATATTACCACAGAGATTGCAAGTCCCATAGTCCACACCAAGAGCTAAGATGATGTTTCCTTCCCAATCATCGGCCTCGTCTTCTTCCATAGCAGGGCGTTCTTTCTGTATGAAAGTCTGATAGAGGTCATATATCTCTTGCAACTCTTCTTGTTTTCCCACAATGTGGTAGCGTACTTTTATATTATGCATTTGTGATGCTATGAAATCTTCTAACTCTTTCTCCATATTTCGTCAGTCAATCTTATAGTTATACAAAAATCTGAGACTGTCACCTACAATCTCAAAAGCCACAATGTTATGAGCGTACTCTTTGCTTCCAACTTTGGCTGAAAGGAAGAACACATAGGAGCGATTGCCATACTCATTGTCTATACTTACTATCTTCTGCACTTCATGATGGCTGTAATCATCATTAGGATGGGCAAGTCGCAGCAAAGGTCTATGTTCTTCGTGCAGCTTACCGTCAGAAGACTTAAACTTCACCACACAATCGATGTCGGGTGCCGTTCCCCCTTCGCCAGTATCATGCCAGGTGGCAGTCACGAGACTGTCGTCAGAGACTATTGTATGGTAAGTCTCGGTAGAGTCAGACTTACCATAGCTCTTATCGAGACTTGTATCGGAAGACTTGTTCAAACATGAAGAACATATAGACAATGCCAACAAGGCTATGCTACAAAGCTGGAGTATCCTTTTCACATTCCTCATCGTTTCCATTAGACATATATGCCCGTTTTAATTTTTCGTCTTCAAAATCACTCGTAAACATACATTCTGCCAAAACCTCACCATCCTCTGCGTATTCGGGGTCGAACACAAGTCCAGGGAGAGCAAGCGGTTCTTCTTGTCCATATATGTACGAACCGATATAGACGTATTCCTTGGAAGGCTCTACCTTATCTTTATCTAAAAATACATCTCTTTCGCGTGCAAAATCAGAGTACTCATCATCGTATCCTTCGAAATCGTTTAATTCCCACACAAAGCAAAGCTCGTACATCAAGCATTCGAAGAAGAAACGTTCGTTGTTTGCTTCAACAAAGTGGCTATGCGTATCCTCTTGATAAAACATAGGATATAACTTCGGCTCAAACATCCAATTCTGACTTACTTCTTTGACAGTTTCCAGAATTTGCTCTTTGATGAACTTGCTCCAAAGGCTAGCAACGCCATAGGCATTGTCTTTTTTTACTTTCAGATATATTCTCATTTTCTTTTCGTTTAGACCTTTATTTTGATGGAGGAAAAATTTGGTTGATAACAACTTCATTGTCGTAATCAAGATATGCCCCGTCTATGTCATGACCTATTGACATAAATTCATCACTCTCTGCCCATCCTCCTATGCTCAATCGCTCGCTGGTTTCCTGATAGTAGGCATCCATTATCTTCTCATGGAGGTTAGGAGCTTTTTCCTTTAACCAAGGGTCAAACTTTTCCCAATAGTCTTCTTCCTCCATGCCTTTGAGAATGGTGTCTTGGGCTTCTTTCCATAACGTAAGGAGATTCTCTGCTTCTTCGTCAGAGAGTTTGACGGTAGTACCGTCATTATTTCCATTCAAATATATTTCTGCGTTAATCTCTTTCATTGTCTGTGATATTGTTTTGTTACTTTATGACTGATTACTTGCCAGCCACTCTTTGGCAAGAGTGGTGGCAAATGTATAGAAGTCTGCCATGTGAGCATCGTCCCATAGCTCTTCGTTGTTTTGAAGATACTCCTCAAGTTGATTTCTCAACTCTTCGTTTTCCGTTCTTTCGAGAACCACTCTGATGAGTGTTAGCGCACGGATGTCGCCTAAATCTTTGTGTATCATATTCTTTCGCTTTTAGTTATTTTCTTTTTTACGAATCTCTTGCAGAATAGCTTCGCGCATCCACCATACGGCATACGAGGCAAACTTGAAGCCGCGCGACTTGTCGAACTTGTGGCTGGCACGTAACATTCCGTAACGACTGGCAGCAATCAGCTCTTCGTCAGACAGTCCCTTGCCCACATACTGCTTTGCTACTGCCTTGACAAAGACAGAACCGAGTTCTGCCAACTCGTTCTCCGCATGGGAGTCTCCCTGCTGGATAAGGGTTATTATACGTAGAGCCTCTTCGTTGTTGATGATAGGCTTCTTTACCTTGTTTGTTGTAGTGTTGTTTGCCATACTTTTAATATTTTTAGATGTTGTCTGTCGCGCGAATAGTATCCCTTTTTTCTGAGAAAAGAAAATAAAGGCAGCAAAGAAATCATAAAACTTCTGAATTTTTGTTGAATATCAGATAGGGCTGGGTAATGCCTCCTTAACATACGATGAAAGTTTCTTTATATGCAGACTTATTCAAACATACTGAATATGGCTTGGATAATCCAGCCAAGAATCATAAAGGCGAGTTGTATGAGACTTATCAGTATGTAACCGCCTAATACGACTATCAAGAAACCAAATAGAAATAAAAGCATGTCTCACATCATTTAAAAAGTTTTGCCTACTCCCTTTCCAGCGTTTCGGCTTCCTCTGCTTCTTTTTATTTATCTTGTTCAAAAGTCTCAGTCTATTCTTCCGGAGTTATAAGACTATTGAAGTCGCGAGTCTCGAACTGAGTAGACTCATATCCCTGGATGTTAAAGTCTGGATAATGGTTGTACTTGTTCTTTGGCACGATAATCTTTTCGAGAGATGTACAGCCGATAAGCATCGTTGCGTTTATTTCACCAATAGAACCTGTCAATGACGGATTCTCAAACTCAATCGTCTTTAGTGAAGTGCAGCCGGCAAACGCCATTTGCTCCATAATCTTCACATTCTTGTTTAGATATACAGACTCCAGATGCTTGCAATCAGCAAAGGCTCTGTCATAAATCCAACACTTGCAGTCATCGCTTATCACGATGTTGAGACTTTTTAGTCCGGAATTTCTGAACGCAGACTTGTCGATAATTTTCAGGTGACTTGGAATATTTATCTCTTCCAAAGCTTTGCAGCTAGCAAAGGCACCTTTCCAAATCTTACCCAAAGTTTCTGGCAAGGCAATTTCCTTCAGATTTTCACAATGTGCGAAACTCTCTGTTCCGATGAATTCTATTCCAGGCATAGTTATCTAGAGGAGCTTTATGCAGCTTGCGAAAGCTCTTGTGCCCAAGTCGATAACTGATGCTGGCAATACCACATCTTGAAGATTGTCAAGTCCTTGGCATGCTTCATCGCAAATAGCCTTCACACCGTCTTTCACTTCAAGGTACTCAGGATTGCCGAGTACTTTCAACAAGCGAAGTCCGTCCTCGCTGTAGATTGGTCCGGAAACCTTGTTTCTTTTGGCTTCCTTGATCATTGCCTGGTCTTCTTTTGTTAGTGTTGTTGTCATGATTAATAATGTTATTCATCTGGTGTGACATCTATTTTGGTGATATTTGCTATTTGACTTAGCTTATATACCAATGTGAAACGAAAGGTGCCATGAACTTCTCCTATCGGAGGTAGTTTCGTTTGTGGCAAGATTGACATGTACGGAATGATTGCGCTGTGAAGGTGTGATTCGTCGTGCCATCTGAACTTGTTGCTGAACATGAGTAGGTTGACAGGTTTAATACCTTTTATGTCTTTTTGAACTCTTTCAATCGGTGTCTTTTCTATTCCTATACCTGTAGCCTTTAGTATCGGATACATATCAAAGCCAGAAATGAAATCTCCAGCGACCATTTGTCCTACAGATGACTTTGAGTAGGCTTTGACGAGTTCTGATTCTACTTTGTTGCCCAAATTGTCTGTCAACTTAAAGTTATAACAAAACATTTTTGGGAGCTTTTCATAAAATTGCACACAGGCTTTAATCATATTTATATTTTCGTCATTACGGTCGTATGTTTCGACGGGCAAACTACCGATACTACCCTTCACAGAGAACATGGTGCGTTGATATGCTTTGTAGAACGCTACCGTGTTGGCATTAGTCTTGCAATATACTGTTACATCAAGTAGTGCTCTTCCCTTATCGTATAAAGGCTTTCCTAAAACTACCTCATAATCATATAGCTTATGTCCATAGGTGTCTATCAACAGACTTTGTAGTTGTTCTGTCGCTTTAAGGGCATTCTGCAAACGCAGTTGCGCAATCTTTATATTCATCGTAAAGTGATTGCCTGCAAGTTCGTGTGAAGTTCCCTTGTTTCTTGCCAGTGCAGTAAGTTGACTTGCTGACACAGTTGCTTGGACTGTCACGGTTTTTGTACTTCCTCTGTCGTAATAAGCGAGTTCTTTATACTGCTGTACATAGCCTCTTCCTAAATTGACGATTTCATCATTTACTAGTTCATCATTGACGACCTTAGTGTCTGAAGAAACAAAAGTACCATAAGTTTGTTCCAAGGCACTGCGTAGTGCGTTAAGAGTAGCTTCATCCTTTGTCGCCCCTTCACCATTACAGACTAATGTAACCATCTGAGCTTTGCACCATAAAGTGGAAAGGGTAAGCAAGAGTATAAGTAAAGATTGTTTCATAATGTTCCTATGAAATAATGCCACAATATTCCCAAATGGGTGTTATGGTAATATTGTGGCATATTATTATGGTATTATTTTAGAATTTAACTTCTGGTGTGAATGTCTCAACTGAGAAATTCCCTTGTAGCTTTTGATAATCTTCAGGCGAATAACTCAACTCCAAGTTGATTTCATATAAAGTACTTGACTGTAACTTGGCTGATGCGATACTGTTCATAACGAAAGTTGTACCTGCTAGCCCAACCTGGTTAGGTAGTCCGTCATTTCCTCCAAATGCTTTTACTGGACCATTATAGTATGGCTTTGTCTTTACTCCAAACATACCTAAGCCACCAGGTGATTGATAAGACTCAGAAACATTTTTAGGAGTATTGTCAAAACCGGCAGGGATAGAATAGTTTGTAAGGGCGATGTTCCCATGATTCTGTAATTGAGCTTCTTTGTTTACAGTAAAATAGAACTCGTGCCCTAAGTCATCTTTTATCTTGAAACCAAAGATGCCAGCAGTAAGATAAGTCTTGATGACCTCCCCAAATGTCTTGGCATCATCATTGTAAAAGTGTAAAGCCATACCCTTAGCGTATGGAAATGCATAACCGTCATGTACAATGGCTCCATCTTTTACATCAAAGTTAAATGCTGAATGTGAAGAGAAGTAAAGAGTCTGATATAATAATCTACAGAACGCCTTTGTGTTCTTGTTTTGAATGACGGATATTTCTACTGGCACTTTTCCATTAGCACCTTCGCCGACCTTTACCTTGTAGTCAAACAAGTTATCCAATCGCAAAGCTAAAGCATTTTTAAGGGCTTCATGTACAGCTAATTCATTTTTTGTGCGAATACGTTCCAAAATTTCTTCTTGTGGAGTCTTCTGCTTTTCTTTGGTCGAAATTCCTATAGACTGTGCAAACATTTTACCTGCGGTAGAATACATTTTGCCATATGTCTGTGCTAAGAATGGAGTCTTCTTGAATTGTACTTCAACTTTTACATTATAGCCATTGTTTGTCTTTTCTGAAGACAATAGGTTATAGCCAGTCAATTTAATGTCTGGATTAAAGCTAGTAACTTCTTCTGATGTTTGGATGTCTTCATCCTTTGTCTCTTCTTTAGAGTTGATGAAAGACATGTAGCCATGTGTCATAGCTTCGCTAATGGCATTTTCTATGGCTTCATTTTCTGTAGCTCCTGTTCCGCTAACAATCAATACCTTTGCTTTAGCAAAGAGACTTAATGTGCTGATTAATGTAAACAGCAAAATCAATGATAATTTTCTCATAATCATTTACTTTTTCTTAAACTTAGACTTTACGACTATATTGCTTTTGTTTTGCTTTTTTAAGGTCATTGTGTTGACATAGACTAAAGCGTCAATAACAACAACGAATGTGGAATCTTCTTGATATTGTTCCTTTATCTTGAAGTCCTTTATGGCACCATTTGTTTGCGCGATAATCTTGTCTAATGCTATAGAGTCATTGGCAAGTTCTGTGTCGCTCTTAAGCAATGAGCCAATGGCGTATCGAACAGCTCCTGTTTTTGCATTGATGAGTGCTGAACTGGCTGTTTGACCATAACCTGTTTGTGTAACATTTATTTTTTTGAATACTTGCGCATTAGATATTGTACAGTAAACAGTGCATAATATCAATAGAACAATGAGCCTGAAAAAATGTCTGTGCATGATCATATATAATTTACAATAATGTCAATTGTTTCTTATTGCTCTAATGGCAGGTAATATACAAAGACTTTCTCATCGTCTGGTCCACGGAATGTCGATAGCTTTTCCATACCTTTACCTGCGGCAGCATGTATCGCCGACTGAACGATTTTGTCTGAGAACGTTTCGGAACTACTTTCTTTTTCTGTTTCGTTCACGTTGCGATTTTGCTCAGAACCAATCCCTGAGTTCATAGAATTGGTGTTGTCTTCTTGTTTTTTAGAGAAGTCAGAAGAAGTCTCGGAATTAGTTTCATATACTGAAACAGACTTATTCATAGTACCATTTAGAAATTCAGAGGCAAGTCTGGCAGCTTTCATTTGTCCAACTCTGTTCTGTAGGGATATGTTTTGGTTGGAATTGACAATCACACATACTGAGAGTATATGTTTTTTCTTTGAAAGTTTATAGACTTTGACACCTTCTGCTTGTGTCTTCATATAGTCTCGTCTAATAGTGTTTGTCAGTTGTTCCTCTTGCTTCTCATCCAGTATTTGTGCATGAGTTGCAAGAGGAATAAATCCTACCATCAGAATCAATGCTAAAAGAAATCTTTTCATTGCTTTAATATTTTATGTTCTGATTCTTGTTGTTATTTCTGATAGTCTCTCTCTTTGTCTTTTCCTTAGACAAGTCTTTTACTGTATCTTGGAACTGTTTCTGGCTTTGCAAGTTATATTCATAGTTCTTGTCCATTGCCTTTTGCTCATTGTCTGCTTTTTGTTGCTCAGCTTCAATGGCGCGTCTGTGCTCGGCATCTTTGTTGGCATTGTCTATGGCATCTTGCGCTTTCTGCTTCTTCATACCCGCAGTTTCGCCAGTCTTCTCCATGTCATATTCATCGAAGACTTCTTGCATCTGTTTCTCGAACATAGCTTTATTCTTCATAATCTCTGCATCCTGCTGTTCTAGGAGTGACATAACGCCTGCCTTATCATACTCAACAAGAACTTCATACTTATATTTCTTGGCATTCTTGTTATAGTACTTGGCTTGGTCAATCACTTTACAGCCAGTTAAGATACCTTTGGCAACAGTCTTGCTGAGTTGCTCGTCGTTAGCCATAAACTTCTCTGCATCGTTCATTTGACTTTGCTTGCGGTATCTCTCAAGTGCATCTTTGGTGAATGTCTCAATTTGGCGTTGCATTTGAGCACGAGCATTTTGCTCTGCCATGTCTCTTGCCATCATTTCGTCACGAGACTCTGCCTTGCCGACGGAACGCAATTTTTCAGAGTCTTCAAACTGTCGCTTCTCAATGCGACTTTGTTTGAGTTCCTCGCTGTAGCCATCGTCTGTAGCGTTGTTGTTACCTTGCATCTTCTGCATCATTTGCATCATCTGCATCATCTGTGCCATTTGCTCAGGAGTCATATTGTTGTTCTGAGCTTGCGCATTTCCTGCTGATAGAAGCAGAGAAAAGGCTGTAATTGCCATGATTTTCTTGTTCATAAGTCTTGTCTTTCTTGTTTATGAATATTATTTTGCTGTCATAGAAACATTTATGCAGTTGCCAGAAAAGGAAGAAGACTCTAAGTTTTTCTTCACATAGTTCCCTAAAAATTCCGGAGATGCCTGAATGAGTGCATGATACTCATCTTTTGACATAGTCTTTCTGCCAGACTCTTTGCGTGTATAACTACTACTGTCGTAATAGCGCTCCCACTCGAACCAAACTTCCACCATAGAACTGCGAACTCTGTCATTCTCTTCCATGATGTCTTTCTGCTTTTCTGTCGCCTCTCGTAGTCTGCAAGACACTTGAATAATCAAATCCGCAGTGTGTTTAGTTTCCTCATCTTCTGAATAAATTTTCGCAATTTTATAATATTTGATACTTTGATCAATTATTTCCAGTTGTTTTTCTACATCTCTAAGACTTTCTGTTTCTTGATTAAAGTGAGACGATAAGCTGTCGTTCAATCTGCATGCAACTCTATATGCAGCTTCTCCGTCATTTTTTTCATTCGCAAGAAATTCGTCCTCTGTGTCATATTTTAGACGCAGACGGTTGTCTTCCTCTTCCTGCTCCTTGATGTCCTTTTGTTTTTGAGCAGTATTGACATTGTTTTGCTCGTTTCCAACGAGTATGTTCAGGAAAGTCGCAGCATTCTGATTTCCCAATACCATAGCTTGCTGGTACCAATACTTAGCTTGCTCTGTGTCTTGTGGAAGTCCCTTTTGACCATGCTGGAACCACAGACCAATCTGACATGCAGCTTGTCCGTCGCCATTTTCGGCTTTCTCCACATAATCCTTGATTGGAGCGAGGACATTTTGCTTCTCTTCCTGTTCTTTGGCAAGTTTCTGCTGGCGTGCTTCTTCTTGTGCCTTTTCCTCTGCTTCTTTCATGGCACGTAGTTCTGCCTCCATCTGTGCTTTGCGCTTTGCATCCTCAAACTCCTTTCGGTCTAACTCTGCTTGGCGTTGTCTGTTGGCTTCAATCTGTGCCAAACGAGCTTCTTCCAATCTGACATCTTCTAATGCGGCATCTTCTTTTGCCTTACGCTCAGCCTCTTCTTTTGCTTTGCGTTCAGCTTCCTTCTGTGCTCTTAGCTCGGCTTCTTCACGTCTTCTGCGTTCTGCCTCTTCTTTAGCTTTACGCTCAGCTTCCTCTTGTGCTCTGCGTTCTGCTTCTTCCTTGGCTTTACGTTCAGCAGCTTCTTTCTCTCTTGCTTTTTCCAAATTCTCAGGAGTGGCTGTAATGCCATATTTCATGGCAAGTCTCACATCGTCTGCCTGTTTTTGTAAGACATCGGCTATTCCTGTTGCTTGCATTGATTCCTTAGCAACTTTCTTAAATTTATCAAATAGTCCCATAGTTATATTTTATATTATTGTTTATATATTAATGTCATTGTTATGTACAACTGAAAAATTTTATTTTATCAGTCAGAACGCTCCCATTCCTCAAACGCTGAGACATTAGCTTGTGGCTCTTCCTCCTTAGAATAGTCGTTGGCGAGATATACCACAGGACACTTGGTCTCATACATCAAGTCTAAAGCATATTAAAGATACTCTCCTCTTAACTGTTCCTCATAGCGGTGGAACAAGAAGAACTTTGTGCTTGCGTTGTATGTTCCAGGAATAATGAACTGTTCATCATCTCCAGACGGAGTGAGCGTTTGGATTGCCCCTGCCTTATCTATGTAAAGTGCTTGTCCGCAAGTCGCACAACCGTTCATTTCGCTGATAGCACGTCTTGCGTTGTCAATATCTTGGTTTGAATGAAACCATATAAGTGCTGGGCGTATTGGTGAACAGCTGATGTACTCTTCTATGACTTTGCTGATATTGTTGTTGTTAGTCTTTCTCATATTAAGTCTTTTATCTTTATCAGGCTGGTCATATTTCGACAAAACAAAAAAACAACAAAGCTTTTACGGCTGTACAATTTTGCTCGCACGTCGTAAAAGCTTTGCTGTTATGTCTTATTTTGTTGCCCATAGAGCCAGACATCAAGTTTATGTCCTATGGCTCCATTCGGACTGTTATTGTTAATAGTTAAGTGCTAGTCTAAGCACAAAAAAGCGTGAAGCCCATTGTCGCTCGCTTCACATCTTGAGGTCTTCGAACTTACCCGTCAGCCGAAACGAGCAACGAGACCCCACGCCGATATGTATATGTACACTCCCATAGAGTCAGCTCTTTTGGGGAGCTGACTTATGAAAGGTACGTATATTACATACCCATAGGCATCACCGTTGCGAGGTTTCTTAGCTGACCATGAAGTGTTCGAAGTTTCAAGATGCCAGAAAACCAAGCGCCAATAACGCTTTTCTTATGTTTGCCCTCTACCAACCGACACTCTTTCAAGTGACTTCGGCGTAGGGCTGTTAGCATCATCGCACGTAAAGGTACGAATTTGCGCCCCAAAAGTAATGAATTAAATTGAAATGACCAAACATAAACCGAAAAAAATATGTTTGGTCGCATAAAAAGTGTACTTTTATAATTATTTGCTACAGAAAGACTGTCTTCATCTCAAAAACATCAACGTCG
>OLGY01001284.1_pt1 | contig 13361 bp, 15 predicted proteins | sample 1605951 | NCBI WGS metagenome assembly OLGY01 (sample SAMN03283280) | human gut metagenome | biome: human-associated habitat; material: feces | host: Homo sapiens | place: Peru | collected 2012
AAGAATGTGTCACTAATTGGACAAAACTCTTCGCCACGAATGAAGTTCAATTCACAGACAACGCCATTGACAACTTTCTCGCTTTTGTTGACCACATGTCATGCAGCGCAGACACATACGTTTCACTTGGTGGCTCCAATGGCTGTGCTGACCAACTTACAAATTGGGACGGAACACAAAAAGTGGGATTGGGTGCGGTTCTAAGAAAAAAGCCAAGAGGCTTCTCACTATAAGTTAAAATAATGAGTATAAGAACTTGCTTTGTTTGAAATTAGACAAAGCAAGTTCTTATGATTGTTAATAATAGAAGTTGCCTCACCATTGTACCATTTCTCGTTGGCTGAGAAGGTGTTTGGGGAGGAAACTTTCATTTTTAAATTAATAAAGTATTCTGCCTAAAGTTTGTTGCTAAAGAAAGCAGTGAGCTTTGACGAAATAAGGTCGACATATTCGGGCACAAAATAGGTGCGGATGTGTGAGGCACCGGGTACCAGAAATAGTTCCTTGTCTTTTGTACCCGTGGCGCGGGCGTAACACTCCGCCGTCATATAGTAAGTGTCAGCCTCCTGCCCGGCAATCATCAAGAGAGGTTGGTCAATGAGCTCCATCCCGTCGGCAGCATTGAAGGCATAGAGGTCTATGAGGCTGCTCTTGGTGTAGCGGAAGGTGGAGTTGGGATGGGCGTGGCTCTGCAGATAATATTCATAGCCATCGCGATAGAGTTCGAAGGGAAGCTTCTTGGCCTGTTCGGGAGTGATGCCGCTCATATCACCAATGTATTCGGGCTTGCCTGTGGCGATTTCTGCCTCACGTGCCAAAGTGGCTTCTTTCAACTTTTGAGGAATACGTGCTATGTCGGTGTTCATAAAGCCATTCAGTCGCACCACACCGCTGTTGAACATGCTCAGTGTGGCTACGGCTTTGAATCGTTTGTCGGTCTGTACCGTCTTGAGTGTATAACCACCTCCACCACAAATACCGAGGATACCGATGCGTTCTTTGTCAACCCCCGGGAAAGAGGCGATGAAGTCGCCGGCGCAGCGGATGTCCTCCATACGGTTCTGCGGACGGTCAGTCTGGCGTGGTTCGCCCTCGCTGCCCCCTTGATAGGCGGCATCGAAAGCGATGGTGATGAACCCTTGCTCGGCAAGGAGTTGGGCATATTTACCTGCCACTTGTTCCTTCACGCCACCGTTGGGATGAGCCACTACGATGGCCGGATAGCTTTGCTTACTGTCATAGTCTGCCGGTGTATAGACATTGGCCACTACTTTCAGATTGCCAATGTGATAGCTTACAGGTGTAAGGTTTACTTTGCCCGGTTCGTTCTTTGCGAGGGCATCCGTATAGACAAGTCCCCAAGGATTATGTGGGGTTTGTGCATTTACAGTATGAGTCATTGTTGTCATCATTAGAAATATTATTATTATTAAATTGCGAATCATAATTTGGTCTTTTATTTGAGTTTATTATATGCTTCATCAGTCACAGCTTCCAGCCATTCGTTGCTCGACGATTTACGGGTCTTGATGCTAAAGGCGATATGTTGGAACCAACTGTTGCGAGAAGCTCCATGCCAGTGCTTGGTGCCTTCTGGAACCTCTACCACATCGCCCACATTTAATCTTCGTGCCGGTTTGCCCCATTCCTGATACCATCCTGTGCCCGAAGTGACAATGAGCACCTGCTTGGCTCCGTGATGAATGTGCCAATTGTTGCGGCATCCGGGTTCGAAGGTTACATTGCTCACGGGCAATCCTCCTTGCTGGGAAAGGCGGGCCACATAGCTGTCGCCACTGAAGTATTGCGCCAATGCCGTATTCGGTTCTCCGAGAGGAAGATCTTGAATCGTCCTAGGATTTTCAGCTGTAAAGGTTTCCCCATAGACATCAGCAATGGCTTTAGCTGCACGATAGCCTTCTACGTTACCCACCTTCTGGCGGAGTGTGAGAGCGACGGAATGAATCTCGTCATCGCTCAATCCCATATTCTTAGCCCCTTTGACGTGTGAACGAAGCTGGGCGTCGAGCCCTTCAATGGCTGAGAGGGCGCTTACGGTGACCAATTCACGCTGAGAGTGCGTGAGATTGTCTCGGGCAAAAATATCGCCAAAGAGATGGGCTTTGAGGTAGCCGTCAAGTGCGGGAGAGAAGGAGAAGTAATAGGTGCTGCGAGCGGTCACCTTCTTCTGAATCTCCGTACCGTAGGCCATGGCGTTGAAGTCTGCTGGCAGGGGCGTAGCATCACGACCGGGAATATCTGTAGTGATGCCACGGGCGCTGCGTTCGTCGAGCACATGGATGAACGTATTGAGCGCATTGAGGCTACGAGGAAAACCCGTATAGGCATAGAGTTGCACCAAGGCTTCTTTAATCTCGCTGATGGTGAGACCTGCGTCGAGTCCTTCGTTTATGGCGCGCATCAATCCTTCTTTATCGCCCTTCGCTTCGAAAGCGGCAATGGCCACCATGGCTTGTTGCTGCGGACAGAGATGATTGACTTCGGAGGAACTTTGACAAGCAGGTTGTGCAACAACGCTTTTACAGAGCCAATCATTAAGAAGGTCTGCCAGTTGCACATTGTTGCGCTCTTGCATCAAGAAATGGGTGTTTCCCTTGATGCCGAGCTTAGGAAGTTCCACCAATTCGGCTTTACCACCATGGCGGTTGATGGCATCTACAAAGTGGCGAGCCATCTGAATGCGCACACGCCAGTTTTCATCTCCTAGCAGTTTGGACGGTTTATCCACGATGTAGTCGCCATAATAGAGCACAATGGGGATGCGTGTGAGCTTCATGAAGTCATCTTGGCTTACGGATGTGCCTTTAGCACCTCCTGTGCGACTGGGAATGGGAGCCGGCACCTCACCTTCAGGGAACACGAAGGCGCCCGGTTCGTAGCTGGCAATGGCCTTGACAGCACCATCGGCCGCTATGGCGGTGAGCCAACCAGTGAGCCCACCGGCCGAATGCGTCACGAGGATGTGACCGCCTATCCGTTTGGCCAAAGCCTTGAGTGAAGGCACGTCCTGCTTGTGGTCGCTGAGGTCGGGTACCATCTGGCGAAAGAAATTGCTCATGCTTTCGCTGTCTTGCGGAAACTGTACGCCTTCGTTCCACTCTGGCCACTGCCCCATACGCCACACGTCAAACCAAAACATCTCATCGGCAGTGGGCTTCATTGTGGTGGTGGCCGTAGTGCGTGAAGCGCGTCCACGACCGGGGAGGTCCACCACATAGCTACTCCAACCGCGCTGCAGCATCAGTGTAGCGAAGCCGGCACGACCATCGGGAGTGGTCTGCCAACACATGCCCGACTGACCATAACCATGCACATAGACCAACGGATAAGGCTGTGCCTCTTTCGGCACTTGAAAGCTAACAAAAGCGTGATCAGCGCTGTAGCTCTGTCCTGCCTCCACTTGTTCGCTCCAACTGATGAATTGGCTATTGTCGTACGCACCAGGATGCTGAATCGTAGTTCCTCCCACAGCAAATTGGCCTTGCCGAACGATAGATAGCGTTTGGGCGTGGAGCGTAGAGATAAATGTAGATAATGCCATGATGATGATTCCTTTCAAATATTGTTTTACCATACTTATTCATTTTCAGCGTTAGTACTCAGATTGAGACCTCTCACCCAGCTGATGACACCTTCACGCGCTCCAGATACATTGTTGCGCGAGATGCTGTAACCTTGTATCATAGTGGCCTCAGGTTCCATGCGGGCAATGGTTGAGGTCGTTCCGGCCCATCCGCTGCCACCATGCACAGTGAAGGGGATGATGGTCTTTCCTTTAAAGTCGTAAGTGTCGAAGAAGGTGTACATGGCCTGTGGCATGTTGCTCCACCAGATAGGGTAACCGATGAAGATGACATCATAATCGTCGAAATTTTCTATCTGTGTGCTCAGTGCCGGGCGTGCATTATTGTTTTGTTCCTCCTGGGCCTCTTCAATCAGTGGCTGGTGACTGGCAGGGTAAGTCTTCACCGTTTTGATTTGGAAACGGTCGGCTCCCGTTTCATCGGCAATAATACCAGCCACATATTCCATGTGACCATAAAGCGTGCCGTTCATCACCAAACGGCTCGCGCCAGTCGATGCGTCCACGCCATCTCTTTCAGGCATGGTAAAATATGCCACAAGTATTTTATGGTTGGTGCCTGGCACCACTTCTTCGGCATCAGGATTCTGTTCAATGCCATCGGCTGCATCATCGTTAGTACATGCCATCACAACGATAGCTATGCTTAGTGATACAAGCAAAATCAAATTCCTATAAATTACTTTCATACAATACTTCTTTTATTTGATGAATACTTTCTTACTTTCTCCCTTGTCTGCAATGATATACAGACCTTGGTGAAGGTCTTGCAACGCTTTAGAACTTCCTACCTTCTTACCATTCACATCATAAACGGCATAAAGTGAGCCTTTGTCTGTAGTTGGCTGAACGATGGCTGTACTATTATTTAACACGCCAATCTTCTCCAACCACTCTCTCGTGCTACGAACACTTCTCCCGGGCATGTCGATGCCTTCATCGTCGGCAGTCGGTGTCTGTATATTGGAAGGGTCGATGTCCGTGGGCAACGTGGCGGGGATATGCTGAGAGCTGGGTGTCACCTTATAAATCTTCTGCATCGACTCATTAAGATAGCTTGTGGAGCCGTAAGTGAAGAAAGGAATGATAACCTTGTCGGTGAGGTCGTAGGCTTCGAGGAAGGTGCAAACCACCATGGCTGGCTGGTGCCACCAGATGGGAGATCCTACGAAGATGGTGTCGTAGGCGGCAATGACTTCCTTTTCTGGCAGATTGCCTACCGCAGGACGAAGGTCACCGTAAGCTTCGGCCTGAATGTCCATGCTCACGTCGTAAGGGTCGTCGGGATAAGGATTGAGCGGTTCGATACGATAGCTGTCGGCGCCAAGAATGGAGACGATATTTTGAGCCACGGCGTGCGTATTGCCTGTAGCTGAGAAATAAGCCACAAGGGTGCGGCTGTTCTGTTGAGCTTGAATGTTTGTAAGCGATAGCAAACAAACGACTAGAAAGATGATATTTTTCTTCATTATGTTTCTTTTTTTTCTTTTAAATGAGGTGTGGCGTTATTGTTTGATTTTACTTCCGCCAAACACGGCGCTAATGTCCATGCGGTCGATCGCTGCATCTATATACGCCACCTCGTCGGCAGTGAGGTGAATGTCTGCAGCACCGGCATTCTCCTTCAATCGAGAGAGCTTACGGGTGCCAGGAATGGGTACAATCCATGGCTTCTTGTTAATCATCCATGCGAGTGAAATCTGCGAGGGCGTAGCGTGATGGGCCTCTGCCAGGAGCTGGAGCAAAGAGAGCAACTGCTCGTTTTTGGCAAAGCTCTCGGCTTTAAACTGAGGCATGGAGGCACGATAGTCCGTTTTGGCGTCGAAGGTCGAGGCGGCTGAGTATTGATTTGTGAGCAAGCCGTTGGCAAGCGGAGAGAAGGCCACAAGGCCCACACCCAGTTCCTCCATCGTAGGGAAAAGGCTTTCGTGCCAGCGTGCCATTAGAGAATAGCGGTTTTGAACCGCTGCTACGGGGCATACGGAATGGGCACGGCGCAGATATTCCTCTGTGGTTTCGGAGATGCCCCAATGCAGAATCTTACCTTCTTTCTTGAGTTCGGTCATCACCTCTGCCACGGCTTCTGGTTCCACCTTAGGGTCGATGCGGTGTTGAAAGTAGAGGTCGATGTGGTCGGTTTGCAAGCGGCGGAGCGAGCCCTCCACTGCGCTTCTTATTTCTGCTGGCACCGAATTGGGCACGAGAGCGTGAGGCCCGTCGGTTGTACTCATGTCGAACGTGAGACCAAACTTCGTGCTAAGTACAATCTTATCACGATAGGGCTTCAAGGCATTGCCAAGGAGTTCTTCATTGTCGTGAGGATTGGTATCCGTGCCATACACCTCTGCCGTGTCGAAGAGCGTGTAACCCATGTCAACGGCTACGGCCAAGAGGTCAGCCATTTCATTCTTGTCAGCAGGCGCACCATAGGCATGGCTCATACCCATACATCCTAATCCAATAGCGGAGGTGCGCAGTCCGCTTTTTCCTAATTCTCTGTATTCCATATGATTTATGTTTTATTATGTTTTATGTTTTATTATGTTTTATGTTTTATTCTGCCGCAAAAGTACATCGTTTTTGTCAGTATTGATTTACGATAAATGCGGATAGAATTACCATAAAAGCGGAAGATGAGAATGGGGCGGGACAATTCCGTAAAAAGTGTAATTTTCTCCGCAAAAATTATAAGAGGAATAGGCGCATAAAACTGTATTTTTGCACACGTTATGAAGTATATCGTATATATAATAATGTGCACTATTCCACTATATGTGTTTGCGGAGCCACAGCCATCTGATACTCTATCAATAAGAGGTGACCAAAGCAAGAGAAAATGGATCTGCAAAATGGATTCTTTTATCTGTAGTTTTAGTGGATTTAAAAATAAATCCGATACGTCTTATATTAAGCGTGCTCCTGAAAGACTTCGGGTGAAGTTGATGATAAACTACTCTGGCTCATCTGTTGGTATGATGGATTCGGAAGGTGGAACATACATTTTTGAATCACAGAACAAACGCACTTTAGGATTTCAAGCTTCTTATAGAGGATTATCTGTCGGATGGGCATTTAACCCCGAACGACTCTTTAATCGTTATAAGGATTATGAACTCAACGTCAATAGCTATGGTAACGCTATGGGTGGAGACCTGGTATATCATGTGGCAGACAGCTATCGTTTCAGTACTTCGGAGAGCAGCGAAATAGGTGAACTGGGACAAGCTGCTATCAAGCAATCTCTGCTTATGCTGAGCGGATATTATGCATTCAACTCCAAACGTTTCTCTTTCCCGGCAGCCTTTACTGGTTCTTGGATTCAGCTACAAAGTAGTGGAAGTGCAATGATAGGTTTGTCTTTGTTGCGTAACCAATTAGATATCGAACAAAATGAATCCACAAAGAATCGTCAATCACAGATTCGCACCTCTGGCCTTAGCATGGGTGTGGGATATGGATACAATTGGGTATTTGGTAGGGAGCGGAAGTGGTTACTTCATTTATCCTCTTTGCCTCAGTGGATAATCTATAACAGATATACATTGCAAGGAGAGACCAAGTCGACTTGGTTTAGCACTAGGCCGTTTAATGTGGTTGTGATAGGACGAATGTCGCTGGTTCGACATTTTGAAAAAACATTCATAGGTTGTTCAGTGGTAGTCAATAACTCGCAATTTGACTTTTCTATGAACTCAGGTATCAGTCAGATAAAGTGGCGAGCGAGGGCCTTTTGGAGCTTCAAACTATAGATTCCTCCAAAAGTGAAATAATCTCCGCACTTATCGTAATGCCATTCACTTGTAAACTCCTTAACTTTGCAAACAAAAAATAGTGATATGAATAATATGATACTTACAATGGCATGCATGATGATGCTGACGAGTTGTGGTGCAGACCCAATTAATGAAGCTTCAGAAAGGCCTCCAATCTCCATCGAAGATATTAATCAATCAGGGAGTGAAGACTCGGATAACGGTCAATCCGATAGCAATACCTCGTGGTTTACCAGTACTTCCACCGTGGGTGAGGTCATAGCGGACGATGCCTTCAAAGGTTTTGGCGCTTTGCTTTTTCCGGTAGATAGACCGGTGTCTTCATCAATGACACTGGCAGATGTAAGCACCTCATCTGTATATGTATGGTACACGCACATACAAGCGTCTAAAACCGTTGAAATCATCAACAGCTTGAAACGCGAGGCATTGGATGGTCATCAAATATTCTTTCCTATTTATACGGAAGCTGAAATGCAGGCTGATGCTTCCAAACGCAATACTGGCTTGTTCTTCTTTCGTGGCACGCCTGGCAAGGAGTTTGCCGTGATGAATGCTGGAGGCGGCTTTATGTATGTGGGTGCCATGCACGACAGTTTTCCGCACGCCTTAGAGGTGAGTAAGAAAGGTTATAATTGTTTTGCGCTCATTTATCGCCCCGACGACCCTTATAATGATTTGGCAAGAGCCCTCAGCTACATTCACAGCCACGCTGACGAACTGGGCGTGAAGGCCGATGGTTATTCGCTTTGGGGTGGCTCGGCTGGCGCTCGTATGGCTGCCACCTTGGGAAATGGTGATTATTTACGCCAATTGACCGGCGATAATGGCGTGCTACAGGCAGCAGCCGTTGTGATGCAATATACAGGCTACAATCGTGCTAGTAGCACCGATGCGCCTACCTATGCCAATGTGGGCACCAACGATGGAATAGCTTCCTATCAAACGATGCAAAACCGCCTAAAGGCGCTTTCCGCCATGGGCATTCCTACGGAATTTCATGTTTATCAAGGTCTTGGGCATGGATTTGGTATAGGACAAGGCACCGTAGCCGAAGGATGGGTGGACGATGCCGTCAGCTTTTGGAAACGGCAAATCATGACGGCCTCTATCTCAACGCCTACAATGTAAACAATTAAAAAGCAGTATATTATGGCAAAGAAGATTTTGATTTTATCAGGAAGCCCCCGCCTTGGGGGAAATTCCGATTTGCTTTGTGATGCCTTTATGAAAGGAGCCAAAGAAGCCGGTCATCAAGTAGAAAAGATTCGCATAGCCACCCAGCAGATAGGCTATTGTCGCGCTTGCTATTATTGTAAAAAGCATGCGGGCGAATGTGCCATCAAAGATGATATGGCTACGATTCTTGAACGTATGCTCGGGGCCGATGTGATTGTGATGGCCTCACCAGTCTATTTCTATTCGATAGACGCACAACTCAAAACGCTCATCGACCGCACCGTGGCACGCTGGACGGAAATCCGCGACAAGGAGTTTTACTACATAGCCACAGCGGCAGAAGCAGAACGAGAAGCCTTGTCATGCACCATCGAGTGTATGCGCGGACTGGCAGCCTGTTTGAAAGGCTCCGTGGAGCGCGGCGTCATCTTAGGAGGCGGTTTTTATGAAAGAGGGACCATTGCCGGTTCTCCAGTGGAGAAAAAAGCCTATCAGATGGGACTTTCTGTGTAATAAATAGTTGATTGTCATCAATAATTAGTAATTTTGTAGCCAAAATCAGAAGTGTATGGAGAATATTATCATCAAGAATAGTTTGGCCGAACTCGGAAGTGAAGGCTATCAAGATTATCTGGCACATGCCCTTTGTACAGAAGGGCAATGTGCTTTTGTATTCAATCATCAGCTCTACAACCTGAGTAAGGGCGATTGCCTCATTGTGCGCAAGGGGAAATTGATTGAGAAAGTGATGCCTTCTGACGACTTTCAGGTGGTAGCCATCTACATCACCCCTTCCTTTATCGAACGCTCTACGCCCCAAAGCAATTATGGCATGAAGGGACAACTATCGCTGTTTCTCAATCCCGTGATGCGTTTGGACGTACGCCAGCAGGATATCTTGCTACACGACATGCAGATGATTGAACATCGTCTGAACGACCGGGCGCACCATTTCTACCAAGAGACATTGACCAACGCTGTGCAAGCCATGATTCTCGACTTCTTTGACTTTCACTCAGGACTTTATGGTGAACTCAAAATCACGTCGCCATACGCTGCTACTATGCGCGCTTTCATTGATATGCTCGAACGGGGCGATTACCGCAAGCATCGCGACATCGCTTATTATGCCTCTGAACTCTGCGTCAGTCCCAAATATCTGTCGGAAATATCCAACAAAGTGAGCGGCTACTCAGCCAATTATTGGATAAACCGCTATACCATCCTTGATATATCCCGCCTGCTTCGTGACAAGTCGTTGACCTTTGTGAATATATCAGACCTGTTCGGCTTTTCATCGCCGGCCTACTTTAGTCGCTATGTGCAGACTTACCTAGGGATGAAACCTTCAGAGTATCGAGAGTAATTTCCATCAACCCTTTTTCATGCCATTCTTGCGTATTCGGTTTGATACTCTTTTCCGTTTCGACACTATTCACTTGGTTTGCAACGAGAATTGGAGACCAATTGATGTGAATGGAGGTTAAATACGTTAAATTTTCATCTTTTTGTATCTAAACAGAATCCATATTGCTACTTTTCTACCGTTTAGAGCGTATAATACTGATAATCAACTAATAATAGATACAAGTTATAGATTTCACTGCGAATATAATAAAAAAAAGGTTGCAGTATCTTATTACACAAAAAAAAATAACGTTTTTTAATCAAGCGAGAAAGACACTCATAAGAGTAATATCTAACTCAACTTCCCCATTTGCGAAAGTTGAATTAATGCTATATGCCTTGGAGAGAAGATTCCTTCAAGAGTCAAGGGAGTTAAGGGGTTAGTTGCGCATTTGAGGTTGATTTATTTTGTTACATTTAGAGTTTTATTATGATTTTCACTTTTATAACTTTCACGTTCTTAAGCTCTATTCATTTGGCGCTCAATACAATCCCGTTTAGTTTTTATTTTTCCTATTTCTATGGCATCTGTCCAATGCTTTTATCAATCCAAGTGTTATAGAATCACGAGGAGGAATATTGTAGATTTCAATCAAGGCATTACGCAAATCCTTGTATATAGTATCATTGTCATAATACTCATTCATAACCATGGCATAAAAGAGGTCTTCTTTTTGTAGTCTTCCACCAGATAGTTCTTTTAATTTTTTATAGTCAATAACGTTTCTTTTATATATTATATTATACTTTATATTGCGTAACAAGCTATCTTTTATCTGTGCCTTATCTACACTTTGCTCTGCAGAATCAGATTTAGGTAATGCCCTATAAATGCCACCCAAAAATAATCCAAAAACAAACCCCAATACACAAATACGCCAATATTTTATTGTTTTCATCTTTTTTCCTCCATCATTTTTGCCATATTATAATACCATTCAGATTTTTCTTTATTTGCAGATAGAAGTATTCCTTGTCTATAAAATTCTGCTAACTTTCTTGCACATTGAGCATTCCCATGTTCTGCACCAAGAGCCAGATTTTGAATCAAGACGTGAGCTAAAAAAGAATGTTTAGCTAAAGCCTTAGTATCAACAATAAGTTCAAGGTCTGTAAATATATTAGAAAAAGCATCATTATTTGAAAATTTATTTGCCATAATCATAGAATAGTATGCTGATTCCAAACCTCCTCCTTTAATAGAAGCGAAATGATACATCAGAGCAATATAAGCATCTATATTACCATCTTTAATAACAGAATCTTGCTTTGAAACAAATGAAGTTGAATCTAACAAGAACATGTCATTATAACTTTTTGTGACAAAGCTTTCTTTAGGTGCATTTTGTCTTATAATACCCGATTCCTCAGGCAACAACGCCAATAATACACCCAATACAAACATGAAAATAAAAATAATTATTTTTGCCATGATTTGCTAACTTTTAAATTGTTCACTAATACCTTTATCAGATTTGTCTTAATTTTAGGGTATATGGAGCCTGGTTGGTCATTAGAGCCATAAGATTGGTTTACGATTTCCTTTCCGTTCTTATAGTTCTTCCATGCCCCCTTATTATCAACAGAAGAGCCAAGATAAGCATAGGTCTTTCTATTTACCAATACAGAAATTGGATCAGTAGCACCTAATTTCCATTTAAAATTATAGATTTTTTGTCAATTGAGCCATGCGCCCAAATATTAATTGAACTTATCGTTTTGCAAATGAGTTTTGAGATAATATTATTAGGTAACCAGTATCTAACTCTCACAAAATTCTTCAATTTCAACAACATATATTTTTGTAGTTAAGAATGAAATAACTAAGTCACTATTATCATCATAAATTTCGGACATGAGATTTTCCTTAGCCGAAGAAATTTTAATAGTAGCCTCATCCATAGAACTTTTAAAATTGTTGATATTTTTAACACTAACTTTATCAAACCCTAAAACGACCACCACATTATCAACATTCAGTTGTTGCCAACTAACAGGAATGTTTTGAGGCATTTGATTCAGTTCCACAGTAATTTGCAGACGCAAATCATATCCTACAAGAAATTCCATACTTGTTATTGTCAAATTAGACAACAGTGGAATCTTTTGTTTAAAAACACTCGTTATAACTTCTGGATTTTCTATATAATCTAACCACATAATTTTCATTGTTATTCAGATATACCAATCATTTTCAACAATTCTATCCACCTTGCAGTAAAAGCCATTAATACATTATTGTCTTTATCTATGATATTCACCCTATTTAAGCCATCAGTATTTCTTTCTATTGCAATAGACACATTTGCATAAGAGGAACTTATGTCATTAAATTTTTCTATATGCACATCAATAAAGCAAATTATAAGGCAAACGTTATCCCATTTTTATCCGTCATAGGGACACGATTAACAGAATGAGGCTGTTCCTTGATAATCGAGGGATATTGGCAATACAATGTCCCCACAAGTTACAGTATAGATTGGAATGGACAATGACAAGGCTCCTGTATATGAGCTGACAGGAATATCTGGGACACGGTCAAAGGCTGCTGCCTCTGGCGACTTTGGTGCATAGTTATAATGATTTCCATCGGTAGCACTTACTACTGATGAAAATACGAATGATAAGATAAATATCAAAAAATGCTTCATAACCTTACAATAAATTTCTTGAATATAATTAATTTCAATCTTCTAAAGAGCTTAATGACAACTTACGCTTACCATATTCCCTTATTATCTGCTCTTCAACTTCTTGATCGTACCACATAGTTGATTCCATATTAACATAATATGGAGAATTATCAATGAGCAACTCCAACAAAGCATTCACATCCTCGTCTTCGTTTTTCACCAATTCCATATTTATTGTTTGCTTAGGCAAATATAAAGCATAAAACCACAAATCCCTCACTCCTTTTTCCATAGAATCTGCCACGACCTTAGAATTTAAACGCTTCACAGTATCTAATATTTTACCTGCAAGCTCATGAGGTAACTTGCACTTTTCCTTTACATATATAGAATCAAATGCATACTCTCCTTTAGGCAAAGGGCGGTGATAGAGCAACATACCATAATTTTTGAACATATCACCACATATTGTTTCTATAGAATCCTTCCCATTGAAAGAAATTTGATATACTTTACCAGAACTCATATAAACATACAATTCACAAGCCGTTTTGGCGGTATCATGTTTACAACCTCCAAATAACAACGCTGCAAAAAACATATAAAATAAATATACTTTCTTCATAATCCACTCAAATATTATTGTTTAAACTAACTCGTTAAGATATCTTATTAATAATAAACTCTAACAGGAAGCCCATGCTCTCTCATCGACAATCTTATTGAATCGCGACCTTTACGCTGAATAAATGTCAACATTTT
>OLGY01001287.1_pt1 | contig 13334 bp, 19 predicted proteins | sample 1605951 | NCBI WGS metagenome assembly OLGY01 (sample SAMN03283280) | human gut metagenome | biome: human-associated habitat; material: feces | host: Homo sapiens | place: Peru | collected 2012
TCAGAAGCATACTGCCAGATAGCATACTGACCATTGTATGTATCTTCCGGAAGATTCTTGTATCTTGCCATCCACTCAACATATTTTCCGCGAACACTGCCAAGATAGTTGTTGAACCAGCTTAAGGATGCGTAGATTCCAGGAGTATATCCATTCGTTTTGAGTCCATCGCAGACGATTTCACAGCATCTAGGAGCATAGTTCTGCGTTCCCGGTTCTTCCACATCAATGAAGATTGGCAACTGAAATGTATGTCCTTTAATCAATCTAAAGATATGGTCAAGTTCGCTCTGCGCCTGTCTGTCGCAAGTCGCATAGCTATACAGATAGACTCCCACTGGAATTCCAAGTCTTTCGCACTCAGCAAGGTTGCGAATCCACTGTTTATCATCCTGTGATGCGATATTGTCTCCATATCCACATCTAAGGATAGCTCCGGCACAACCAGACGCTTTTACCTTTTCCCAGTTAATGACTCCGTTGTGGTAAGATACATCAATGATAAGTTTACTCATACCATCCACCTTCCTTCAGTTCTGCTTTCTTCTGTTCGATCTCCGCAGCGTGTTCCTCTGCAAATTTCTCCATAGCTTCCAATGATGTTCCTTCATTGTCTGAGATTTCCTTTGCTGAAAGTCCGTAGGCAAAACTCTTAATAATTTCTTTTACCGTCTGTTCTGTCATGATATTCTCCTTTCTTGCACTGGTGCAATTCTACTTTTTCTTATATGCGTTTCTGTTCCACATCTCTGTCACTCTCTCCCAACCACCAGTACTGACCAGGTAAACTATAAAAGCGGCAATGAATGATGCAAAAATGTAATACCACTCAATTACTATCTGATAATAGGTGCACAAGACGATTACTGCTGCCGGTGTCAGGATCAGTGATGTGATCAGTGCCACAACATTCGTCTGCACTTTTTTCAGTGCCGGCATCTCCTTGATTGCCTGCACGATCACGCTGACTAAAAACGCTAATATTCCAATTCCTGCAAGGGCATATGTTACATACTGCATCAACATTTCAATACTTACCATTTCATTCATCGTTATTCTCCTTTTTCTTCAAATGAAGTTCCTGGATCTCGTTATACATCTTAGTTACCATTCCATTTCCGCCTAATCTGTGATACGCATTGTACATTTCACAGAAATTTTCATAAGCGTATGATGGAATATCCCCTTTTTTCATATACTTGTCATGATACTCGATCAGCTGCACTCTCAGAAGCAACATTGTTCCGGCACTGTTCGCATCTCTTTTTTCTCCTTCTTCTGCAATCCTTTTCTCTCGATCTATTGCATCCTGCTTTTGTTTCTTCTTCTGCTCCTGCAGGAGCCATACAATATATCCTAAGACTACCGGCAATACGATCAAGTATGTTTGTAATGCTATCTCTCTCAATTTTATTCTCTCTTTCTAGTTTATTCACCGTTTTTTATGCTAGATTGTTAATTAATAATTTAAGGCATCAACATTATTCAAACCACTGTCACTTGTGATTAATGTGTTTGTCTTATTTACCTTAGTTATTACATTCCCATTTGTCACAAAAATACTTCTTCTAATTGAAGTAGGTATTTTGCTATAAGGCAATGAACCAGCAACATCCGGCAATACTAACGCAGCTGTTCCTTTTCTTGCAATACAGGTACAGTTATTGATTTCTAATGAACAATCTCTGGCATCTTTTTTTCCGGGACCATGTACATATAACGGTGCCCACTGGTTGTATCCTTGTGGTGTTTCGTCTAGGCTGTTAAATACAATAGTGCAATTATCATAGATTTGTTTTTGATTATTTCGTAAGCCTGCGCCTACACTTGCAAATGCTTCTGAATATATGTAGCAGTTTCGTACTATTGTATTGTATGGCTTATGATTTGAGTCATACTCTGAATCATTGTGAATAGCATAAGCGTTATTTTTTCCACTCATCGCACTGCCGTCATTATTCCATAAGTTTTTAAATGTAATATTTTCAATTGAAGATTCTCCACCATGTTCAATGATTTTATTGTTTTTCGATGGTGTACTTACTAATTGGATAATTACCCCATCTCTGCTTTCTCCAATAATAGAAATACGGTTAGCACCTTTATTAATTACACCTGCTCTACTATCAATATAAGGTTGCTCATAATGTCCATTTTTAATAAAGATAACAACATCTTTATTCTGTACATCATATTTCTTTTTAGCATATCCAACAGCGTCTGTGATATATCTAAAAGCACCGTTCACACCAGATTTATTTTCAACAATGATTTTTGAACCTGTATCTGGTGAATCGGCTTTAAGCTGATAAATTAAAACGTGCATATTTACATTATCTTTGTTTTCGATTTCAACTGTAAATTGATAATCACTTGTCGATCTGTCCCACGGAATCCAATCAGGGTGCACATTATCTGTATTTGTGTTAAATATTTCTTGTTTTAAAGTTCCATTAGGCCCTAATAATTTAGCTGGCCATATTTGTTTTTTTACCCCATCTTTGCACAGTGCGATTTTATAATAGCCGTTTTTCGTTGATACATTTTTTACAACAGCAAATGTTCTGCGTGAAAAATCAATTTCGTAAATTTTAGTTTTATCAATTGTTTCATTGGCTATAATATCGGCATAGTTTTCTAATACTTTATCAATCTCACCAGAAAGTTTACTAAAATCCTCTATCAGTTCACCTACTTGTCCCCTCACCGCCGCGCCAGCAGTATCATACTTTTTTCCATTCACTCCAACTCGCACGTCTGCCAGCTCAGCATCGCCGGTTGTACTTCCTTCACCAAGCTTTGTAATGTTATTAATCCTTTTTCTTTCTACATCAATTTCCTTGGACAACTCGTTGATTTTTTCTCCCACCAAGCTCTTGATTGAACTTATCGCACCTTTTAATGTCCCATCTCCTATCCCAGATATGTCTGTTTTTCCAATAACTTTGCTGATTATGTACTTTACTCCTTCAATATCTAAAAACCGTTTCATATCCTTCCTCCTGTAAATTAACTGAACATTGCATCAATCTCTGTATTTGAAATGGTTTCAACCTTGAATACAGATCCAAGTGAGTCCCATGCTGTACCATTCCAAGCTACGTTCATTCCTTCGTTTCCGTAAGAACTTGCTGCTTCAATATTATATACATCTCCTCGTGCTGGACTCTTAGGCAGTTCGCTCTCTGTTGCTACTGATCCTTTGTATTTGTACACGTCCGCAATATCTGTTTTCTTTGCGTAATCTGCTGCACTTCCAAATGCATCCAGTTTCTTTTTGTCTGCTGAAGACATAAGTCCATGTGCACTCTGGGTTGCATCATTATATGTTGTGTTTGCTGGTGTCTGCCATGTTCCGTCTGCCCTCAAAAATCTCGCCTGTTGCCCTGCTGCTGGTGCTGGTACGAGTCCCGCTGTTCCTCCTCCTGAACCTGTTGCGCCTTTCATTGCAGCATATTTTGTATCTGGTGGAACTGACCATGTCCCATCTGAACGCAGATATCTATCAGAAGAACCCGCCGTTGGTGCCGGTACAAGTCCTGCTTTTCCGGTTTCTGTAGTAGATGCCGGCGTCATTGGGCTGTAGGTCGTATCTTTATCTTCTCCCCATGAAGCTGTTCCATCTGAACTCCATCTAAGGATTTGTCCGGATTTTCCTCCGGTTGGAATATGTTTGTTTCCAGATGTTGTTGGATGCGAGTATTCATTTGCTCCTACTGCGATTCCATCTAACTTTTCTTTCAACGTTGCCGTGAAGTTTACATCTGTGAGCGTTTTCCCCTCTTCTTTATCCACCTTTTTATCCAGAAGTCCTTTGATTTTTGTTACAATATATAATGTTCCTGCTTGATCTAAAAATTTTCCCATATCATTTGTCTCCTTCAAAATAATTGTTTGAAAATATAATCTATTTCTTCTAATGCCATTGCATCATTTTCGCTGATTGCTCCAATATCCTCGCAAGTGTATGTCGGCTTTTTATTTTCTTTCGCCCAAGCCGGAACTGTTGGATCTGTTTCTTTCATATCACCTTCTATCAGTGTTCCGTTCAGCTTGGGACGATTTCTTAATTTCTCATAGTCATTTTCATACACTTTTTTCGGTTCCGATACACTTAATTTAACCGCCGTTTCTTTTTCGCTTACCTCGAGACGTATCATGTAATCACCTCTTCATTCAGTACATCGTAAACCGTAGCTGTTTTAATATCTGTTGCAATCGCATTTCCTGATTCATCTAGTGCTCGTAACTGTATTTTCACTGTTCTTCCATGTTTGAAAGCCAACGTCTCTTCTTGTGTCAGCTGGAATCTGATTACATTTCCTTCTATTGTTAATTGTTCCTCGTTTTTATTTACTTCAATGTCTCCTTGTTGCATAGTAACTAATATTGTTTTATACGATCCAATATCTTCGCATCCATCTAGGATGAGTTCAATCCACGGGGTGGTCCCTCGTCTCATTGTGTTCCCTCCTTTCAGATTGCAGTGTCAATTTCTTCTTTCGTAATAGATACGATACTTTTCACTTCTCCTTCTATCCGTCCAGTTTTTGATAGTATCTGTTCTACAAGTGTCTGCTGTTCTTCTGCGTCATCGTCTGGAAATGGCATTGCACCGGTGCATTTTACTTTTTCTTTGAATGATATCAATGTTTTTTCTCCATCTATCACTCTGATTTGCAGCTCATTGTTTCCTGCTGCGAAGAAATTTCTATCAGGTGAAAATGTAATAGTATTATTAGATACTTCGCAAAGCATGGAATGCGGTTTTCTCATGCTGCCTTTGTACGCATAAGCTACTGCTGCCGCTGTTACCGGAATATTGTAATCTCTTACTGCAAATTCAATCGGCACCATATCTGTCCCTTGTGTAACTTCGATTGGAATCTTAATCGTGTTCCTTAGCACATACACATCTCTTTTTATCGTGTTCATTTTTTTCTCCTTCCTAACCCGGAATCCATCTCACAATATACACACCTGTAGGAGTAGCTGCTCCACCACCCGGAAGTCTTAACACGTAATCCCATGGATAGTTGTAATACGACCTGCAGGTAATCTCCTGTCCAGTCTGATCTCCCGTCTGTCCTCCCGAAATTCCGCCAAATTCATTCTGACTTGCCTGGACTATTTGGCCATTTCCAATACTCATCGCAGTATGGTTTTCTACATTAAGCAATATATCTCCTCGTTGGATTCCTTCGCCTGTTAAAATGTTCGCCTGATTTGTTACATTCTGAAAACCACAACTTGTGAACGCTGCATACATGTTCCCTGTGTAAGACGCTCCTGCATCCTTAACCTTGATTCCGGCCTGCTGCCACGCCGTGATCAATAATGATGAGCAATCATAATCCGGTCCCCAGCGATTGTTCTGATCATAGCCGTGACTGTTATCGTTTGCGATTCCAATTGCCCATTGCACGGCTGATTCAATCGCCTTTGAATTGGTATCATACTGACTTAATAAGTTATAATAATATCTTGCCTGCGTTTGTCTGGTGGATTCTACCTCAACACCAGCACGTTCAAAATTCTTCAAAAATGCGCTGGCTAGGTATTCCGGTGATTGTCCGGATGTTTTGAATGCATTCCATGACATGTTGTATGCCCCTGTTGGAATCCATTGACCGGTTGATGCTGATAATGCATCAATCCAATACAGCTGTCCGTTCGGATCAGTGATTCCATAGCCATTTGCTGTGGCCCAGTTCGTGTAATTTGTTGCCGGTGTCCACTGCACTAGTCCGAATCCTCCGGAATAATTCCCTGCGGCCATACTCTGCCATACTCCGGGATTAATATAGGACTCTGACTGCATGTTGCCAAGTATCCCAGCTATTGCATTTAGAGTCCACCCTTTTCCGGAAAAATATTTATATACTTCTACCGCGTTCGCATTCATTTGTGCTTGCGATAACACAAAATTTCCTATCGTCCAGCCCATTAGAATGTTCCTTCTTTCGTTTTTCCTCCAACTACACGTCCATTAACGATATCTAGGTACGTGCCGTCCGAATATTCCGCTCTTCCAGTTTTAGCAGCATATCCTTTTCCGCCTTTCTGCACTTCCAAATTTTCCGCTGCTTCTGTTAGTTTTGAGGATGCTCTTAATATGATGTCTCCAAACTGTGCTCTTAGAGCATTTGCGCTTAGCGAAAGATATTTTGAAACACTTGCGCCTTGTTCCGGATATATCATAATTCCTACCTGTCCTCCTATAGAACCCGCACGGATATGTGCTATATAACTTCCATTCTTGAAATCTAGCGTGCCTTCTGTCAATGTTGCTGTCTGACTTCCATCTGCATTCGAGCATATATATTTTCCTTTCGCATATACTCCATCCTTATCAAGCCGAACAATTTCGTTTCCTTTTCCATCCAGCACTTTGGCCACGCCATTTCCATTATCTGTTCCACCAAGTTCTAATGTCCCTCCCTTGATGCGATCCGCTAACATCGTTCCCGCAACAATGAAATCCGCAAAGAATCCTTGTCCTGTCCCAAACGTGCTCCATTCCCAATCTCGGCCATCTGCGGTTCGCTTGGAAGCGATTTCGAATCCTAGCGTCCCGATACACATTGCTCCGAATGTCGGTGACGAAGGATCTAAGTCTTCGAACATTACTGCTCTTACAGCTTGTTTTTGTGCTGCAGTTGATTGAGCTTTGAGCTGTGCTTTTACTCCGTTGATAATTCCCATCACCTGTTGCCCGATCAGAGTTCCATCTGTGCGAACTGCCTGCTCTACGCGATTCATCACGCTTGATGCATTGCTCAGGAAATTATACTGGAAGTCTCCAAGCACAACAGATTTCATTTTGTTTTTTGTCGCATCCCATTCTAATTCAATCACTCTAGCATCTGATGTGATTCTGAGTTTTGAGTGGTTGCAATGTACAGTATCCCCGAGCGAAACTTTTTCTAATTCCATTACATCTTCATACAATTCTGTATTCTGTAATAATTCCATATCTGCTTCAATTGTTATTTTTGGCTTGTCCACATCAGCTTCGAACTGTTCTTCGCATTTCTTTTTTAAGGCTTTCTCAAGCTCTTCTTGTGTGTCGCAGATAATAACTCCATTCTCTTCATCATCCTCGCTGGCATCTGTACGCATTTTCACATCCTCGAATGTCATTACGCCATAATGCACTGTTGGATATTTTTCAATCAATGGAGAATCTATCCAAGGTTCATTACCTTCTGGCATGTATCCGTTGTACGCTTTTGGAACGATCCTTGTTACAACATCTGACATATCAACGGTTTCTGAAAAACCATCTTTCACAATATTTTTTCCGTATAAAACTTGGACACCATAATCTCCGCCGATTCTTTTATTAATGGTTGCATTATAATTATCATAGATAATTTCGCCACCCCACCGATTCACGAATGAATTCTCATCATCTCCATTTATGGCTTCGATCAAGTTTTTTGTCTGATAATAGGCTGTCGATATTGTTTTTATGTCTGACTTTGCACTATATTTTTTGTTTTGTGCAGTCATTAGGTCTAATGCTTCTTGTCCGTTTTTTTCTGTTGGCCGGACGTCCACTAGAAAGCAATCCTCTTTCGCATCCAAAAAAATTGGAGTAAGCTCTGCACTTACTCCTGAATCGCTTTTTTCTTTGTTCCGAATTCGGAACAGTTGTTCGCCGTTGAATGATGGCATCTTGACTACTGCATTATCTACGATATATTTCCATCGTCCTTCCTGATCAATTGGATGTTCGATTGCAGCTGTCCACTCTCCATTCAAGACAATGTGTATCGTTGCCTCTTCCGGCAGCAATGTCATATTCCCGTTATGCTCGTAGTCTGTATTATCCGGACTGTATACTTGTATCATAAGCACCTCCAGTTCGGAACGATCTTCAATTCAAATCCATCTGTAATCATAATTTTATTCTCCCTTTCTTGGAGAAACAATTCCTCATAATTTCCCGTTACATTCGTATTTCTCAACGTTCCGTCTTCTCTGTATGCTAATTTTCGTTCTGTGTCAATAATTAGGTTCTGGCCAACATTGGCGCTTATCACATTTCCATTAACATTTAGTTCACACTGTCCTTCTCCGTAGATTTTATAGAGTGGGTGTGATATTTCGTAAGGATTGAATTTCACTTCGTTCGCGCTGTATTCTTGCTGTCCTTCCACCAGATATCTCAATCCATCCAATGTAACGAACGTTGCTGAAAAATTACAAATTCTTGCTGTTGTATGCTCTGCTTCGTCCAGCTCTACTTTCTGCACTCTGTAGAAATGTTCCGGATCAGAGCTTAACCGCATTTTTTTATTTCTTACCGATAGCCACTTTCTTACCATTCCTATTCTTTCATCCCATTTCTCCTCGTCACCGATAAAATTGAATGGGATTTCAATTTCTGTTGACTCATACTCTCCATCCGTTGTGTAGATTGTTCCGTCCATCCCTGGTATAGTTATGCTTTTTTCTCTCTTTTTAGCTGCCGGTATCGACGGAAGTGTTTTTACAATAACTCCAATTGAAGAGCCTAGCATTTCATTGTATTCTATATCTAATATCATGCTCCTGATGCTCCTAACTTATATTTCACATTTCTGGACATTTTCTTGATAACCGCATCAACTAATACATCTGCAAGTTTTTTGTCTCCGAGATAAATGTTATTTTCGATTCCAAATGTAAGTTCTGACAATGCCTGTGCTATCATTCGGACGAGTTCAGTGTTGTTTGCCTCGTTCTCTTCTCGTATATAAGTTCTCAATAGATCTATTGGCAGAACGGCTTCTTTTCCAGCTTCTCCACCTCCCATGAGTTTGTCTCCTGATGCTCCGAAAATCGTTGGGCTGTTTAGGATTCCTCCTTTTGCATACCAGTCTACGGAAAATTTTGGCACTTTGGGTGGTACTAACGACCATTCACCACTCGCTTTGAAATGCGGTAGCTTTATTTTTGGAAGTTTCCATTCAAAATTCATAAAATCTTTGATTTTATCAATAACGCCTTTTATAAAATCTCTGATTCCTCCAAAAATCGCATTCACGCCATTTCGAAACCACTCACATTTTTTGTACAATGTAACAAATATTGCGATTAGTGCAACTACTCCTGCTATTACCAGGACAATCGTATTAGCTTCTAGTATTCCCCACAGTGCTTTTGCTCCTCCAGAAACCGTTGATAATATTCCTGGTACTTTTGATGCTATCCCAATTGCTGAAGATACTCCGCCCGAGACTTTACTTATAATGCTAAATAACGGTCCTAATGTTGCTACTAATAGTAGGCATTTTATAATTGCCTCCTGTGTCCCTGGAGATAATGCATTCCACGAATTTATTATCTCTTTTAGGATTGGTGTTACCATCTGTAAGCATTCAGCGAGCACCGGTCCTAATGCGTTTCCTACATCGTATCCGGCATCTTGCAATTGATTTAGTGTGATTTTGAATTGATCGGCCGGATCTAATGTTGCGTTAAATGTATCTTCAACACTTCCTAGATTGTCATTCAGCGATGCGCCCAAATCCTCAAAATTCAATTTTCCTGATTTGCAAAATTCTGCAAGTGCCGGTCCTGCTTTCGCACCGAATAAATCAACTGCGGCATTATATGCATCTGCTGAGCTTTCTGCGTTTAACATTGTATTTTGCAATTCCGATAGTGCTTCTTTCATCGTCTTTCCTTCACCGGATGCATTTGTAAGCGCTTTTTTAAGTCCTGCCATTACAGCTGTCGTGTCCACTCCTGATGTTTCGCATTGTCCCAGGAATGTCGCTGCATCTGCTGCCGACATCCCTAATTCTTTTAGCGATGCGGCGTTCGTTACCATCAATTGCGCCAGGGAATCCATTGATATTCCTGTGTCTTGTCCGACTTTGTTCATTGTGTCGAGCATAGCTCCAGCGTCTTCAGCTCCTAGACCAAATGCTTCTAATGCTTTTTGCACATTATCAACAGAGGATGATACGTCTGTATCATTAAGCGTAGAGAACTCTACGAATTTCGTTGATAATTCTTCCAGTTCTTTTCCTGTCAGATGGAATCTTGTATTGACTTCTCCTATTGCTGATCCGGCTGTTGCAAAATCCGTTGGAATGTTTTTTGCAATATTCCTTGCTGAATTTTGCATTTCTTCCAGGGCATCTCCTGTGGCTCCGGTTTTCTGGACTATTATATCCATTCCTTCATCTACTTTCGCCCATGCTGCCATTACACCAGTCGCCGTTGCTGCTACCGGAGCAGTTACATTTTTATTAAGACTGCTTCCTATTTTCCCGGTTTTGTCGCTAAAATCCTGTACTTTTTTAGAATAATCTTCCAGCATTGCCGCTCCACTTTTCAGCTTACTATTGACATCTTCCAATCCGCTTTTATAGTTATTTAGTGCTGCTTTTGCATTATCTAACTGTTGCCTTGTTTTTGATATCGCAGCTTCATCCCTTATTTCTGCACTCTCTTGTGCTTTTAAGATTTCTGTTAGCCTTTCAACTTTTGCTGTGTAAGCATCTGTTTGATTTTGCAAATATTCTTGTGTCGTTCTTAACTTTTCGGCTGATGAAGTGCTTTTGTCCCATTCTGATTTTGCTAGCTTGAACGCTGATCTGTTTTCATTTACCGCATTGTTAACTTCCGATAATGATTTTTTAAAATCTACTGCTCCGTCAGATTTAAACGTTAATCCGACCGTTTTTAATCCATCTCCCGTAGTTCTCCCTCCTTTCTCCAAATTTCAACGAACACTTCTAAACACTCGTTAAAAAAAATGGGATCTGAGTTCCAAAATTCTTCTTCGCTCATTCCCATTTTCTTTGCTGTTACCATATATTCCGCCCAGTTTATTTCTACTTCTTCTTTTTCTTCTTCTGTTTCGGATATGGTTTCTGTTCTTTTTTTTTATACTCTTTTACTCTTTTTTCAAATTCTTCGAATAAGATTTTGATTTCTTCCGGATCCATTGGTGTCAGCATCATAGCTTCTTCTTTATCTACTTTTAATCCGTTTGATCGTAAGATGGCATGTATTAGTTTTGCTGCCATTTCCATGTTTTCATTGTCACTCAGATTATCGAGCTCTTTTTCACTCTTTCTGTTCAGAAATTTTCCTAATCCATTTTTTTGAATCATATAGAGCGTCATGAAGTTTACTTTTATTTCCAGCTTTGTTCCATCTGTTAGGGTTACAATTTTCTCATTCATTTTGCATCACCTCTTATGCAATCGCGTTTGTCAGATCTTCTTCTGTCAAAATCGGCTTTGCGAAAAATTTTTCTTCTGTCAGTGTTTCTGGTGCGGATTCGCTAAATACCTTCGCAATAATATTTCCTTTTTCATCAAATGGGTACGCTCTGATTTTGATTGTATCCGTCTGTTCGCTTGATTTTTCTTCTGATGTAGAAATATCGTCCGAGTTCTCTGTAAGTCTACATTTTGGATACCATTCATATCTGTACGCACCATGTTTTAATTTAACTACTTTTCCATAAGCGAAAATTGGTCTTTCTCCGTTTCCGCCGGACAACACTAAGCCGCCTTCTGAAACTGTGTCTCCTTTCATTTTTGCCAGAGTATCATTCGGAAATGCGATTACCTCTACTTCGATATCTACGTATTTTGTCTGCGTATCGGAATCATATACTTTTCCAGATGCATAAGCATCTGCTGTTTCTGAATTATCTGTTACTTTTACTTGCTTCACAACCTCCGTTTTCTCAACGTCCGGCTCATAAGTTCCGTCGTAATCTTTTCCTTCTGTTGCGAAACACAGATACTGTGCACCAACAGTTTCCTTCATCGGTGGTTTTCTATTCTTAATAGCCATTTCTACCTCCTGTTAAATCCTGTATCATTGCTCTGTAATAAATTCCTTTATTTCTTTCAAATAACGGTTTCAAATGTGCTTGAGCTTTCATTTTTCTTGTTCCATGTTCCAGCATCGGTCCATAATATTTGCCCCATCCCACTTTTATTGTTATCTTTGTTCTTTCCCACGTAAACGTATCCACTAAATGCGTATATCCGTCTTCATCGATTCGGCTTCGTGGTTTAGGCAGCCTGCGAAGATCTCTCACGAATTCCTTCACGCCTGCCTCCATAACATCCAGTGCTGCATCTTCTGAGGCGAGTTTTTCTGCTATCCTTTTAATTTCGTTTTCAAAGTCCTCTAATCCTGTATCATCAAATTCTATTTGTCCTGCAAAATAGCTTCTGCTCATTCTATCTTTCCGTCCGTAGTAAGTGAAAAATAGGAATGCCATACTCTATCTTCTTGTATGTATTCATGAGCAATTTCCGGATGGTATCCTAACTCATTTAATTTCTTTTTCAACTCAATCAATTTTGGATCCCGAGGACGTTTTGCATAAAAACTTATCTGCCATGTGATTTTTCCACAGTACTCATCTCCTGATGCCATCACATCTTCCCATAGGATTTCCCAATAATCAATTCTCGGGAACTTCTTTTCATTTTTTAGACTGCTTATTCCCTCATTTACCGGGCAGTCGCAGGAATGTAAGAAGCTGCTCAACTCTTGTTGTGTCATTTAATCACCTCTCTGTTGTGTGCCGGTGTTTTTAATGTTAGCTCTGTTTCTTTTGTTCCGGTTTTTGTCGTTACGTGAGCAACATTGTATATTTCATTCTGTTCTTCATTGATAACACAAATATATTTGCTGTTAACTTTTTTGTATTGTGGGATAGCAATTTTCATTGTTACTTCAACGCTGTCTGCTGCCAATTTTGCTCTTGTCGTATCGTATACAGATAACTCTCTGTACCAGATATGCATCCCAGTACTTCGAATTTTTTCTTCCGGGTAATCTTCCGATTCATCACTTTCAATTTTGTACAATTCTAGTATTCCATCTACATATTCAGGCATTAGAGTCCACCTCCGTTTCCATTTGCCACGTAAGGATAACGCTCGAATAATTTTCCATAAACTCGTTTACTCTGTGATGCATTGCATAATACATATAGTTTTTTACAAGCATCCTATATGTTAAGTCGTTTTGGATATTCTGGCCGGGGTTTAAGCCCCCGACCATCACTTCTCCTTCTTTCGCTAACGTTATCAGCTGCATATCGTCGTAATATGGCGGGATTTGGAACTCATCCCGCATTTCTTGTACAAGTAATTCTCTTTCTTCCTCGGTCATCGATTATTTCTCCTACTGCTGTGGAACTGTTGCTTGTGTGACAGGCAGAACATACTCTTCCAGCTTTGTCACATCGAATATAACTGCTACGTTATCATCTACCGCACGGCCATTTGCAGAGCATTTTGCTACGATAAGATCTGCATCCTCAATCGCTTTTGTCTGATCATACTCATCAACGCGAA
>OLGY01001288.1_pt1 | contig 13330 bp, 6 predicted proteins | sample 1605951 | NCBI WGS metagenome assembly OLGY01 (sample SAMN03283280) | human gut metagenome | biome: human-associated habitat; material: feces | host: Homo sapiens | place: Peru | collected 2012
AAATGCCGGAGCGCATGACTTTTCAATCATACACCCCAACATTTATTATAGAACCTTTATTATATTTGATTCTGTTTTATGCCTGACAATTATTTGAGCATATCAAGAATCTTGTCCTTTGGCTGTACGCCGACGGTCGTGTTGACTGTTTTGCCGTCCTTTACTACTACCAATGTAGGTATCGACATAACGCCGTACTTCTCTGCCAGTGATGACTCCTCATCGACGTTAATCTTGCATATCTTAGCATCCGTAACCTCATTCGAGAGTTCCTCTATAACCGGCAGGAGCATCTGGCATGGACCACACCATGAAGCCCAGAAGTCAAGAAGCACGGGCTTGTCAGAGTTGAGCACTTCGCTCTCATAGTTGTCGCTTGTAATGTGTAATGCTGCCATTTTTAAATCCTCCTTGTTTTTCCGAAGGAAAAATCCGAACCTAATGGTGAGGAGAGGATTTTGCCTCCTTGTTTGTTCTCCTTGTTATTGTAACACGACAAGAGGATTTTATCCAGTAACCAATGTTACATTTTGGAATTCATTATAATTTGTGTATTTATATGTAAGCCATAAAATACCCCCACCGTCAGATTGGCGGTAGGGGTATTAAAGTTTAGCTATATTATAGAGGAAACTCCGTTTATACCTCAAAGAGGAGGTCGCCGTAAGTTGGAATAGGCCAGAAGTCCTTGTCAACAAGCATTTCAAGCTTATCAGCAGGAGCACGAAGAGCTGCCATATCTGCCATAATTGTGTCATGGTAGTAAACTGCCGTGCACTTTGGACATTCCTTTTCGCCGGCTGCCTGATCAGCGATGAGCTTTTCAAGAGCTGTATTCATTGCCTTTAACTCGGCTGTTACTTTTTCAAGTCTCACCTTCTGGACACTTGCATCGCAGCCTACAGCCTCAACGGAAGCGATGGAGCTTGCGAGCTCTGTTGTATAGCTTATTACTGCAGGAAGAATCTGCTTTGAAGCCATGCTTATCATTGTGAGAGCCTCGATGTTGATGTACTTGGTGTATGTCTCGTATGTAATCTCCTCACGGGATTCAAGCTCAGCCTTGGTGAAGATACCGAACTTCTCGAACAGGGCAACAGCCTTGTCTGTTGTGAGAGCGCTTGCGGCATCAACCATTGACTTGATGTTAGGAAGTCCTCTTCTCTCAGCTTCAGCTACCCACTCATCTGAGTAACCATTACCGTTGAATACGATTCTCTTATGTTCAGTCATGTATTTCTTGATTAAATCATGAACATCCTTGTCAAAGTCATCTGACTTCTCAAGAATATCGGCAGCCTCACAGAATGCCTCGGCAACAATTGCGTTGAGTACTGTATTAGGGCTTGCGATAGAGTCTGCTGAACCGACCATACGGAACTCGAACTTGTTGCCTGTGAAAGCGAATGGTGAAGTTCTGTTTCTGTCGGTAGCGTCCTTTGCAAAGTCAGGAAGTGTGGATACACCTGTGAGAAGCTTACCGCCCTCAATGCTGTGTGTTGCAGTACCGGTCTCGATAATCTGATTAACAACATCCTCAAGCTGGTCGCCAAGGAACATTGAAATGATTGCAGGAGGTGCCTCGTTAGCTCCAAGTCTGTGATCGTTTCCTACATCGGAAGCGGACTGACGAAGGAGGTCTGCATGTGTATCAACTGCCTTCATGATGCAGGCGAGTACAAGTAAGAACTGAAGGTTCTCATTAGGAGTGTCGCCCGGGTCAATAAGGTTGACACCGTTATCTGTGACGATTGACCAGTTGTCATGCTTACCTGAGCCGTTGACACCTGCGAATGGCTTCTCATGGAGGAGACATGCAAGACCGTGACGGGTGGCAACCTTCTTCATAACATCCATTACAAGCTGATTGTGGTCTACTGCAACATTTGCTGTCTCGTAGATAGGAGCAAGCTCATGCTGTGCCGGAGCAACCTCATTGTGCTGGGTCTTGGCTGTCACGCCGAGCTTCCAGAGCTCAATGTTGATGTCCTTCATGTAGGCACCGATTCTTTCCTTGATTGAACCAAAGTAATGATCCTCAAGTTCCTGTCCCTTAGGAGCCGGAGCACCGAAGAGGGTACGTCCTGTATAGATTAAATCCTTTCTCTCAAGGTACTTATCTCTGTCAATGATGAAATATTCCTGCTCAGGTCCTACGGAAGCTGTAACCTTGGTTGCCTCTGTGTTGCCGAAAAGTCTTACGATACGGAGAGCCTGCTCGCTTACTGCCTCCATTGAACGGAGAAGAGGAGTCTTCTTATCAAGAGCTTCGCCTTTATATGAACAGAAGGCTGTCGGTATGCAGAGGATTGCACCTGTCGCATCCTCCTTGACAAATGCAGGAGATGTACAGTCCCAAGCCGTATAGCCTCTTGCTTCAAATGTGGCTCTTAAACCGCCGGAAGGGAAGGAAGAAGCATCAGGTTCGCCCTTGATGAGCTCTTTGCCGGAGAATTCCATAATCATTTTTCCGTCAGCATCAGGATGTGTGACGAAGGCATCGTGCTTCTCGGCTGTTATACCTGTAAGCGGCTGGAACCAGTGGGTATAGTGGGTTGCACCCTTCTCAACAGCCCAGTCCTTCATTGCCTTGGCGATTACATCGGCATCGGAAATTGATAACTCGCCACCCTTGTTCATAACGTTCATGAGATTTGCAAATACCTTCTTAGGAAGGCGTTCTCTCATCTTACCAACAGTGAATACATTTTCGCCAAAAATTTCTTCTACATTGATATTGCTCATTCTTTTCCATTCCTTTCATGCTGTAAAATTTTCCGGTGAGGCTTCAGCAACACGTCTAAAAAAGTATATTCGTTTGCATAAAAAAAGGGCATTCCAAATAAACGGAACGCCCTTGTTCACTCACACGAAATTATATGACCTTGTTCCCTAAATATTGACTTTAGTATTACAAGACATCATTTATGTTAATAAAATAAACTATAATTTCGGAAATTGCAAGCCCTTTTTTGAAAAAACTTATTTTTTTTATCTGCAAAAGTGCCAACGTGCATTTTTGACTATAATCAAGCCTTGCCAACGGAACCGAAAAGCTCCATCTTCTCCTTGACTGTTTCCTTGATTGCAGCAGCACCCGGAGCTAAAAGCTTACGAGGATCAAAGCCCTTGCCCTCTAAGTCCTTGCCTGCCTCGATGTACTTTCTTGTGGCATCAGCGAATGATAACTGACACTCTGTGTTGACGTTAATCTTGGCAACACCGAGAGAGATGGCCTTCTTGATCATGTCAGCAGGGATGCCTGTACCACCGTGAAGAACGAGAGGCATGTCACCTGTGAGCTCCTTAACGGCTGCAAGTGTCTCAAAGCTTAAGCCCTTCCAGTTGGCAGGGTACTTACCGTGGATGTTGCCGATTCCGGCAGCTAACATTGTAACACCGAGGTCTGCGATTGCCTTGCACTCCTTAGGGTCGGCACACTCACCCATACCGATGACACCGTCCTCTTCGCCGCCGATTGAACCAACCTCAGCCTCAAGAGACATATTGTGGTCAGCACAAATCTTAACTAATTCCTTGGTCTTTGCAATGTTCTCCTCGATTGGGTAGTGAGAACCATCGAACATGATTGAGGAGAAGCCTGCCTCAACGCACTTAAGACATCCTTCGTATGAACCATGGTCTAAGTGAAGAGCAACAGGAACAGTGATGTTAAGCTCCTCCATCATACCCTTAACCATACCTACAACAGTCTTATATCCTGCCATGTACTTGCCTGCACCTTCGGAAACACCGAGGATAACAGGGGAGTTGAGCTCCTGAGCCGTGGTAAGGATAGCCTTAGTCCACTCAAGATTGTTAATATTAAACTGGCCAACTGCATAATGACCGGCAACTGCCTTTTCAAGCATTTCTTTTGCTGTAACTAACATAGGTATACCTCCGATATTGTTATTATTTTGACAATCCTATTATAACACATAAAGAAAAAAATGGAATAGGGAAAATAAGAAAACTTATCGTGCATTATATTTCAGAATTGTCTTGATATTGTCGGTGAGCGTTCCCGAAACGTCATATACGATATTTCGGTGCTGAACACCGCCTTCTTTGAAGCCTAATGTCGTCGTATCCGTATATGTGGAGCTGGCACAGCCAAGAGGTATGAAGAAGTCATGTAAATATATATATGCCGTGTGTGTCGGCTGTATGACGGTCATTTCGAGGTCAGGATGTGTATCACACGCCGGATTTATGTACTTCTTTACCGAGCCGAAATCAGCACATACAGAGTGCACATTGCCGAAGGTATATATGCGGAGCCTGCCTTTCTGACCGCCCATGAAGGAGGTCCCGTGCGAATTGTGGGAGATATTTTCAATGTATGCTTCAACGCGGAAGGCATCTCTGGAGTATACATATCCTGAGCTGTCGGCAAGTAAAAATCCAATGTCATCGGCATGTATAGCCGAACCGCTCTGGAGTGTTCCAAAGTCGTACGAGGTTATCGGCAGCGTGGCAGTGTTGCCAAGCCGGTCAAATGAATGGATGGACATATTGACGCGTTCTACATCCTGAAAATTTTTCAGACAATCATACAGACTAAAACGACAGACATAGCTTCCGCTGTTTTCAGTAAAGCTGAACTCAGCCCTGTTATCTGCATTATTGGCATCGGCAATAACAAGTGAAAAACCGGATATTCCCGAAACATCATCGTATGCATCATAGATACTCATGACAGCGTAAGGGGAGGCGTTTAAAGTATCATTGTATAGTCCGAGAGTTGCATTGTTCTCGATGTATTTTACGGTACCGGACGGAGCAGTGTTGTCAAAGGCGTAGACGCCGTAGACATGGCAGGATGCAATTGTTGCAAGAGCTTCGATGCCGCTTGACAGGTTTCCGTACCTGTCTTTTATCTGCTTAACCCAGAGATAGTAATAGCCTGTTTTGGAGCTGCCGAGCTCATTGAGCGTTGTCGAAAAGGAGTCTGAGGCGGGAGAGGAGCAGTATTCAAACCAGTTGTCCGGAGAAGAGGTGGGACTTGTTGAAAATCCATATTCATATTTATTCGAACCACTGAGTCCGGAGCCTTTCTCCGTTATGGTTATCGTTACATCTATGCTTTTCACGGCATCGTTGCCGACTTCCGGATTGACACTGCGGGACGGCGTGACGCTTATTACCGGAATGTAAGTGTCTTCCCACACGGCATACAGGGTTATCACTTCTCCCGGAAGAACGGTGAGATTTTTAACCTGCTCGCCGTCCGTGTAGGATTTTCCGGTTCCGTCCGGACTTGTGTTCCATCCGGCGAATGTGTAGCCGTCTCTTGAAAACCCGTTCTTTGTAAGCGGCGCCGCGGCATCGTATGTCAGCTTGAGGTCGGGCATGCTTCCTGATGCCGGACTTCCGCCGTCATTGTCGTTTTTGTCAAAGCGTACGGTGCAGGTGTTCGGCATCCAGTGGGCAAACACGGTGACGTCGCCGAGCCCCTTCCATACGGAATTGTCGGGAATCACTTCGCCTTTTTTATCAATCTTTACAATGAAAGATTTAAGTGCGGTGTTTCCGGCACTGTCCGATGCCGTAATGGTATAAAACGATACACCCTCTGTTCCAAAATAAAATTTCCTGTCAGAAGTGATATCTCCGCTTTCGGGAACGATGCCATAAAAATCCGTCAACACTATGCTGCTGATTCCCGAATGCGGGTCCGGTATATCAAAATCAATGACGGTGCCGGAGGCATACCATCCGTAAGAGGTGCTGACAGTGCTTAAGTCAGGTGCCGTGTTATCAAAATAATACGGGCCGAATCTGTGGTAAGATGCGTTAGGTGAGGACGCGGATTCATTTCCGACGGAGTCTTTTACATGTTTTACCCATAAGTAATAAGTTCCAGTGAGCCCGTTTCCCATGGTAAATTCCATTCCGTTTGTATATGCGGTCCAGTTTCCCGACGGGGCATCCGCTCCGGTACTCAGGCAGTACTGATAAGAGTTGCTGCAGGCAAGTGCCACGATGTCTTCAGCTTTTGCCGTGATTGTAACATCGACATTCCGGGAATACACGGATGTCCCGGACGGGGATGCGCCCACAACGGGAGGGCTGACAAGAATCCAGTGCGCATATACGTTAAGGCTGCCGTCATATATCCATTTTCCGTCCGCCGTCCAGTAGCTGCCCTGCACATATTTTCCGTTTTCGTCATATACCCGGACACCGCCCGATGCGGCCGTATACCATCCGAGGAAAGCATATCCCGTCCTCGCGGGCAGCGTGCCGCTCACATCACTGCATGCGCTGTCGTTAAAGGTCACGGTATAGGAACCGCCGCCAGTCAGGGAGCCACCCTCGGCATTGAACGTCATGGTGTAGGTCTTAGGCACGGCATTGGCGGTAAGCACTACGTCCTTATCAGGCATGGTAAAACTGTGGTTTTGTGCTGACGATTCGTATGTGCCCGTCCATCCGCTCCATGTGTAGCCTGTGTCCGGCACGGCACTGACGGTTACGGAGCTTCCGTAATTATAGCTGCCGGCACCCGAAGTACTTGAGATTCCGGTGCCTTTGTTTATTTTTACGGAGTGGCTGTTGATTTTCCATTGTGCATACAGGGTGAGTGTCTGTCCGCCGGCTGAAGGCTGTGCCGTGAAGGTCTGCCCTTTGCTGTAAGCGGTTCCCGAACCGTCTGATGCCGTGTTCCAGCCTGTAAACGTGTATCCCGTTCTGGAAAAACCGTTGCCCGCGATGGCGGCGGTTCCGCCATAAGGAGTCGATGTGCCGCTTACAGAGCCGGATGCCGCCCCGTTGCCGTTGTATGAAACGGACAGCTTATCCGTTTCGTAATGCACATTCGTGGACGCGGCTCCGGTTACCTTCCACGAGGACTTGTCTATCTTTACGAAATGGCAGTGCTCGAAGGTCGAATCGCCCTTGTGTGATTCCGCATCAAAAGTACTTCCGATGGATGCGGAGTATGTTTTGGTTTTCGCATCGTCCTTTGTGCCGTCCCTGTAAAAATACAGCGTCTGCGTCGCCTTTCCGGGCTGCCAGTATGCATAAAGGTCAAGCGAATCCGCACGCGACTGCCAGCTTGCGGACGTGCCGTCTGCCGACCAGTAGGTGCCTTTAACGGCAAGCCCGGATGCATCGTAAACCTTCTCCCCGGTGCCGGATTTTCCGGTATACCATCCCTGAAATTCGTACGTCCCGTTTGTAAGCCCGGTCACACCCGTTGAGGCATCTCCCGTTCCGTATTTTGCAATCTTTATCGTGTCCGTTCCGCTGTTTTCGGGATGGAAGGTTATCTGAGTTCCGGAGCGCACTATCCTGAATTTCTGGTAATCGGAACAGTTGAATCTCTCGGAGCGCAGAACGCTTCCGGCACTGTTGCCGGTGACGGTAAGATAGCCGTTGCCGCCTTCTCTTTTTATATACACATATCCGCCACCCGCATCTAAAAGCTCCCACAGCTGCGGGCTGTTATAGTCTTCATTTGTGCAGGTTATCGTGTGGTCTTCATCGGCCCACGAACTCATCCAGTATCCCGAGCTGCTGACAAACTGTACGTTGCTGTATCTTGAGGTGTAAATCGTCTGGGTGGCGCTTCCGTCCGCATTCTGAATTGTCACGTCCTGGTACTTGTCGCCCATCGACAGTACGAAGCTGTCATTCAGCGCGCTGACAATTGTGCACTCTTCCGCATAGTATACGGTCACGGTGCCTGTCATGTTGTCGGGATCCGAGAATACGAATGAAGCGCCCCTTAACAGCTGGTTGTCACACGGGCGTGTGGTGATGTGGCATCCTGTAAAGCTGTCCGGCATTGCCTTGTACCTCATTATTTTGTCCGGCCACTCGCTGCATGTGTGTCCGTCGTCGAGGTCGTATGCCTCGTTTGCCCACACTTTTACGGTAGTCTGTACCCATGTGCCGATGACCTCGTCGTAATATCCGTATATTGACGCCGGATAGCGGCTCCAGTAATTTTCGCCGTCAGACGGTCCGTGGGAGCAGCATGTCAGAAAACCGTATGTCGAATCGTATTTTGAGTTGTAATTATGGTTGCTCGAATTCTTGACGCCGAGCACGTCATCAAGTCTTACCATGTTGTAGGTTCTTACAAGTGCCGGCATTTCGGCGGCCTGCACGGGCACGGCATTGTGCGGCAGAAACGCCACACCCGCACAGACTGATGCCGCTGTTACCGCAGATGCCATGAACATGGAGAGTATCCTCTTAAGCTTCTTTTTTAACATAATCAGTCGTCCTTTCTGTAATCTTCCGACCAGTATCCGCCTTCGGCAGTGTTGTATCCGTCGGCATCGTATATCATGTATCCCGTGCCGTCCCTTTCTGTCGTCCAGCCGCCAAACGTATAGCCGGGCCTGTACACATCCGTTCTCCCGTAAGCTTTGTTATTCAGGGAACTGTCGTATATTACGGTAAGCTTTACGGTTTCATCCGTATTGCCGGATATCCATCGTCCGCCGTTGGCATCAAACCTTACGGTGTAGTTTTTCGGCACAAAGCGTGCGTAAAGTATGAGGCTCGGTCCCGTCCAGGTGCCGTCCGGCGCCCAGTACAGTCCCGCGGTCTTGCCGTAATCGGCAGCGAAAGCTTCATTGCCGTCCGTCAGACTGTCGTAATAACCGGCAAAGGCATACCCGGTTTTCGTCACCTGCGGAACATCCGTGCCCCAGTCGGTGTCGTAGGCATATTTGCTGAAAAATCCCGCGCTGCCGAACTTTATGAATCTCATCGTCCAGTCGTCCTGCACGTTTGAACCTGACATGGTGCCGCCGTTTCCGAAAAACAGAACCGTTCTGTTTTTGTCACCCCATACCGCGGTAAAGGAAACCGTCCCGGTGCTGTAGCGCAGGTTTCCGTATGTAAGCGCCATGCCGTCGGCAACACCCGTGCCTACGCCCGTCAGCCTATCGGAGGTCGTGTCTGCCATGCCCGGAATGTAATGCGTTCCGGAATCCATTCCGGTTATGGTCCATCCGAGAAATGTCTTTCCCGGACAAACGGGATTGGATATCTCAAAAGATGTGTAGGCGGACACGGTTTCGGGATATGCGCCGCCATCAGCCGGGCTTCCGCCGTTGAAATCATATGTTATCGTGTAGGGAACCTTGCTCCATACGGCGGTGAAAACCACCGGGACGGAACCGTCACAGCGGAGGTTTTTAAATAAAGTCCCCGTTATTCCCGATGCCTCGGTTTCCTCTGAAACCGCGGAGCTGCTTCCGATGGTATGGCTGCAGTCGCCGCACATGCGTGTTATCGTCCAGCCCTCAAAGGTACATCCGTTGAGCACCGGGCTGCTTACGGTGAATGCCGTGTCGTAATATGCCGTATCGGGATGGCTTGCACCGGAAGCCCATGCCCCGCCGTTTAAGTTGTAGACTATGTTGTAGCCGGTGGCACTGTAGTATGCCGTGCTGTTTCTGTTTCCGGTGCTTCCCTGTGTGATGGTGACGGTCGGCACCCTGCCCGAAAGTCCGGTCGTGCTCCACGAGGTAAAGTAATAGCCTTTAATGTATGGCGCTCTGAGCGTAAATTCAGGCGTGCTGCGCGTGTAGGACACGGGGTTGCCGGCCTCCGCAACGGCATCAGGCTCAGGTGTCAGCAGTCCCATGTCCGATTCGCGTCTGTACTGATAGCCGAGCGTATAGACCTCATCTTTCCACAAAGCCGTAAAGGTAACGGTTCCCGGGTCCGCTCTCAGTCCGAGCACGTTCACGGAGCTGCCACCGTCAGCGGTTGTCTCTGCCGTGCCGTCTGCCGTCTCCGTCCCGTCGATTACATGGGTGCTGTCATCCATGCCGCTGATTGCCCAGCCCGTGAAGCGGCTGCCCGTCTTTGCGGGATTCTTGATTGTGAGTTCATCATAATAATTGGCTGAGGACGGATTGCCTGATACGGAGCCGCCGTCAAGTTCGTAGTGTATGTCATAATATACCGGCTCCCACTGTGCGTAGAGCGTGGTATATGACGCGTCATATAAGGTGTCGGCGCGCACCGGGGAATATATCTGGTTTCCGCGGTTATCATTCGGGGTGCGCGACCATCCGTCACCCGTTTCGTTAAGCATAAGACGGTAGCCGGTGAGCGAAGGCGACGGGAGCGTGCCTAGCGGCGTGTTGAGGTACACGGTTCTTCCGGTTTCACCGCCGCCCGTAAGCGTGTACCCGAGCCTGCTGTTTTTTGCGGCCTTTGGAATGTTGTAGTTAAAAGAAACAGTGCTGCCCGCCTTTGACCACCGGGCATAAAGCGTCACGCTCTGCGCATCCGCTGATGCGCGCAACGTATACATATCGCCCGCCTTTCCGACGAGGTTCCCGAAGGTCTGGGTATCCTCATCGTAGGAGTCGTACCAGCCTTCAAACGTATAGTGCGGGCTTGTGACGTCGGGAAGCGCAAAGCTGTAGTCCACATAATGTGCGGTCGCGCTGACAACCGTGTTCTTTGCAAAAGAGGACGAGCCGGCAAGCTCGGAGCCGGCCGCGTGGACTGCTGAGTCCGTGCCAGTCAGCCAGCCGTCGAATGCAAAATATCCGGTTACGGTGTCGACTGCCGACGCACCCGAGCCGGTGTTGTTTGTGTACCGCTCAAAGTATGCCTCGTAGCTGCTTCCGATGAGGTTCGTCTCTGAGAGCACGGCACTGTTTCCGACGGTCACATGCTGGTCGGCCGGCACCGGGATGAGAGTGCTGCTCGCGCCCTTGTTATAGCGGATTGTGTAATTGCCGACAAACTCCCAGTTTGCGTACGCCGTCACATTGCCCTTGTATATCCAGCAGCCGTTGCTGTCAAAATACTTTGTGCCTTTAACGGCGTTGCCGTCCGTATCGTAGATGAGCACGCCACCGTCCGGGGTGTCGTACCAGCCCGTGAAGATGTAATCAGCGCGGGAGGGAGCTTTCACCGATGCCGTGCCGTAAGGGGTGGACGCCTGTGGGGAGGATACATCAATGCCGGAGTACCATTTTCTTTTACTCCTATCGTTATACCAGGTGTATAGCTTGCCTTTTGAGCTTCCGCTGTACACCTGCATGTCGCGCACGGAACCTTCCTGCATCGAACCGCCGTTGGCATCGAAGCTGACTGTTCTGTAAAACACAATTCCGATAATTCCGTACATATGCGTACCGTAATAAGCAGGAACGCCTTTATCCTGTTCTGCAGGATGGTTGCTGTCATGAATGTCTTTATCCACGTAAGTACCCTCAAGCAGATACAAAAATTTCTGTCCGTTATCTATTGTGTTGCTCACATCGAGGCTTACAACATACTCGCCTTTGTATGCACCGTCGTTTCCTGCTTCAACGGATTCCCAGGTCTGATGGCTCAGCTCGTTGTTGACTTCCGCGCTGGTCTGTTCTTTGAAACTGTACCATTCATTCGCGCCTGTCGTAGCCGTAATGTTTTCCATTGTATTCCGGTATTCACCCAGCCAATACATGCGCCCGTGAGTCTCGGTCACGCCCTTGGCAGACGGATCTTCAAAATGGGTGATGTTGGGTGTGGTTATAACCGCATAGTCGACCTGCTGTCCCTCGGAGTAGGACATCTCGTATTCGTAAATATACTTATTGAGGTCGTAAGTAGCTGTGCCGGCGGCGATGTCGTCGTTGACACGGGGAGTAACATTAAAATATTTAACTATTTTATCTCCTGATGTAATATTTAAGTGATTTCCATTATTATCGTAATGACTTGAGTATTCGGTGTCATTTACGTCACTATGGTTGCAATGCATGAGCCGAACGACTACGACAGCCTTTGTTCTATCCTCGCCGTCCTTTTTATTCATGCCATCCTGATTCCAGAATGCTGAAACATTTTCAATTCCAGCTCCTGTTGTTATAAGCACAACAGCAAGAAGTATTGCGATTGTTCTTAAAATGTTTTTTTTCTTTTTCATAGCTGCATTTCCTCCTCACTTTAGAAATTTAATTTGTCATATAAGATATGACAGAATCGTTTAAAGAATATAACAAACGTAGTTTTGGATTTAATACTTTTTATTTGTAAAATATGACAGAAATAAGGTGAACAAAAAAAGACGTATACATTCATTGCATACGTCTTAAATAATCTTTTTTAATTAAATTACTTTTTTATTCGAGCCAGCCATGATATACATTCCCCTCAGCATACGTTCCGACATATGCAAAAGGGTTGCTGTATCCAAAAAAATTGCATCCTTCAGTAACGCCTGTCCAGTCTAAGTCAGTGAAGTACGCCTCCAGCGACCCATCATCCTGCGCTCCCGTTACCTCATTAAGCTGCTGCCAGTGCTCGTCATACCAGCTCGGCAGCGATTTCCTGGTGCCCTCGGCTGTCACGGTTTCTGTCTCGCCGCATACTAAGCAGTACCTTGTTTTCGTTCCGTCCGCACTTGTGGTCGCGTCATTGTTGTAGGTGTAGTCGCTAAACTGATGTCCCGCTGCCGGAATTGCTTCCGTATAGCTGCTGCCGCAGGAGCAGGAAAACGTCTTCAAGCCATCTGTTGTGCACGAAGGCATTGTTGTAACGGACTCTGTATAGCTGTGCACATGCGCAAGCTTTGTGCCTGCCGCAGTTCTTGTGCTTCTCTCGCCGCATACGGAGCACACCGCCGTCTCGGTGCCGTCAGCCGATTCGGTCGCGTCATTGTTGTAGGTGTATGAGCCGAAGCTGTGTGCGGTCTTTCCGATTGCCTCGGTATAGCTGTCGCCGCAGGAGCATCTGTAGGTCATCACGCCCTCGTTTGTGCAGGTGGAAGCCTTTGTGACGGACGAAGTATAATTATGCTTATGTGCTTCGGTAGTCTTCTCGGTAGTCTTTTCAGTCTGCTTCTGAGTTGTAGCTTTGGTAGTCTTCTCAGTTGTCTTTTCAGTCTGCTTCTGAGTTGTAGCTTCGGTTGTCTTCTGAGTGGTTGTCTCGGTTGTAGTTGCGGCAGCCTTTGTTGTGGCAGCCTGAGTTGTAGTCTCAACGTCATTTGCCTTGGATGAAGACTCCTTTAAGCCGGTTGTCCCCTCAGTTGTTCCGGTCTTTGTTTCCTTGTCCGCGGACTTTTTGGTTGTGCTCTCCTCCGTCGCGGACTCGCTGCTTACGAGGTTCTCGCCGGAAGTTTCAACTGTTTCTATCTCTGTTGTTGTTTCCACGGTTGTATCAGGTGAGGCAGCCGGAATTGAAGCGGTCGACTTATTGCAGCCGGATAATGAGAATACTACGGCGGCCGCCACCGCCATAGCGGATAATCTTGATAAATATTTTGTGAACATATTTTTTTCCTTTGCAGATTGTGAGTTTTTTAGGTAATTGCGAAACTATATATTTGAAAGCGGACGTTGTACAAATTTAACAA
>OLGY01001289.1_pt1 | contig 13310 bp, 15 predicted proteins | sample 1605951 | NCBI WGS metagenome assembly OLGY01 (sample SAMN03283280) | human gut metagenome | biome: human-associated habitat; material: feces | host: Homo sapiens | place: Peru | collected 2012
TCGCTTGCGCGATGCCACCTCTCCCAAAGGGAGAGGCTTTCAAGGGGGGCTTTTGCTTTTCTGCACAAGGCATGGTATACTGAAAAAGAAAAATCCGCCAACCCGGCGGGAAAAAGGAGAAACGGAAAGATGAAAACGAAATTTGGCATCGTGGGCTGTGGTTTCCTCGGCAACATCGTGGCCGATGCGTGGAAGAAGGGCCTGCTGGAAGACTACGAGCTGGTGGGTGTCACCAGCCGCACCTTCGCTTCGGCAGAGAAGACGGCGGCAAGCGTGGGGTGTGCGGCCTGCGCGGACGTGGACGCTCTGCTGGCGCTGGAGCCGGAGTACATCGTGGAAGCCGCTTCGGTGGAAGCGGTGCGGGCCATGGCCGTTCCGGTGCTGCGCCGGGGCGTGAACCTCGTGGTGCTGTCCATCGGTGCATTCGCCGACCTCGCGTTTTATGAAGAGGTCAAGCAGGCGGCCCGGGAGGGCGGCGCAAAGGTGCATCTGGCCAGCGGCGCCATCGGCGGCTTCGACGTATTGCAGACCGTCACCCTCATGGCCGAGGCCCTGAAGCTGGACGAGAAGGCCGGCATCGAGACCCACACCGGTGCAAAGGGCTTCCGCAACACCCCCGTCTGGGCCGACCATCTGCTGACCGACACCGAGAAGACTACCGTCTTCACCGGCAGCGCCAAGGAAGCCATCGCAACCTTCCCGCGCCGGGTCAACGTCGCTGTGGCCACCTCGCTGGCCACCACCGGCCCCGACATCACCGGCGTGACCATGCACTCGGTACCCGGCTGGGTGGGCGACGACCACTGCATCACCGCCGAGATCGAGGGCGTGAAGGCTGTGGTGGATATCTGCTCTTCCACCAGTGCCATTGCCGGTTGGAGCGTAGTTGCCCTGCTGCGCAACCTCTCCTCCCCCGTATGCTTCTATTAAAGGAGGGCTTTGCAGATGTTCAACAAACTGGTGGCCATTGAGCCGGTAAGCCTGATTCCTTCCGCCGAGGAAGAACTGCATCAGTACGCAAAAGAAGTGGTGCTGTACCGCGATATCCCGGCCAGTGATGACGAGATCGTGCAGCGCATCGGAGATGCCGATGCTGTACTTCTGAGCTACACCTCCCGCATGGGCAAAAATGTGATCGAGCACTGCCCGAACATCCGTTACATTGGCATGTGCTGCAGCCTGTATTCCGAGGAAAGCGCCAACGTGGATATCGCCTACGCCCGCACCCGCGGCATCAAGGTGCTTGGCATCCGGGATTACGGCGACCGCGGCGTTGTGGAGTATGTCCTGCATGAGCTGACCGGCATCCTGCACGGTTTTGGGATGCCCATGCTGCGGGACGAGCCGGTGGAGATCACCGGGCTGAAGGTGGGCATCGTAGGTCTGGGCGTTTCCGGCAAAATGATCGCCGATGCGCTGCAGTTCATGGGTGCCGACATTGCCTATTACAGCCGCACCCGCAAGCCGGATGCCGAAGCTGCGGGCATGGCCTATAAGCCGCTGGCACAGCTGCTGGCCGAGAGCGAGGTGGTGTTCACCTGCCTGAACAAGAACGTACTGCTGTTGGGCAAGGACGAATTTGCGCAGCTGGGCGCAGGCAAGGTACTGTTCAACACCTCCATCGGCCCGGGCTTTGACTCTGCTGCACTGGAGCAGTGGCTTACCCTGCCGGGCACCCATTTCTTCTGCGATACCCGCGCCGCTGCCGGCCCGGTGGGCGAAAGCTTCTTTGCCCGTGAGAACGTGCATTGCGCAAATGTTTCTGCCGGACGCACCAAGCAGGCTTTTGTGCTGCTGAGCCAGAAGGTGCTGGCAAATATCCGCACTGCACTGGGAGAATGATATAGAAAGGAAACGCTTCCCCGGCCGGGAAGCGTTTCCTTTTAGGCTTTATTCAAAATCGTCGTGATCTCTTCCAGATTCGACGCAAATCGGATGCCCTGCTGGCGCTGCGGCGTGGAAAGGCCTTTCTCGATCATTTTGGCAAGCAGTGTTTTCAGGCCGTCGTAGTAGCCGTTCAGATCATACAGGATGCAGGGCACGTCCAGCTGGCCCAGCGAAACCTTGGACATTACCTCTGCGATCTCTTCCAGCGTGCCGGTGCCGCCGGGGAATGCGATAAAGGCATCGCCCAGCTCGATCATCTTCGTCTTGCGCTCGGTCATGTCCTTGGTGACGATCAGCTCGGTCAGGCCATCGTGCTGCAGCTCCTGCTGCACAAAGAACTGCGGTTCCACACCGGTCACTGTACCGCCTGCGTCCAGTGTGCTCTGGGCAAGTTGACCCATCAGGCCGCTGCGGGAGCCGCCGTACACAAGGCGGTGCCCGTTTGCACCGATCCAGCTGCCCAACTCCCGGACAGCTGCCGCCAGCGCAGGATCATTGCCTGCATTTGCTCCAAGATAGACCGTGATGTTCATGGTATTTCCCCCTTTGTTTTTTCCATTTTACCACGCAGCGGGCCGATTGAAAAGGGCCATCCCCTTGCAAATGCAGCGGCACTGTGGTATTCTTGAACACAGAAAAAGGGAGCCTGCAAAAGCAGGCTGAGAGTGGGCTGTTTGCCCAGACCTGTGACCTGATTTGGACAATGCCAACGTAGGGAGATACTGCTGCTTCAAAATGCGGAGGTGCCTTCTTGCGGGCATTTCCGCATTTTTTGCAAAGGAAGTTGTAACCATGAAAACTGCATTGACGATTGCCGGCAGCGATTCCAGCGGCGGTGCTGGCATCCAGGCCGATATCAAAACCATGACCGCAAACGGCGTATACGCCATGAGCGCCATTACCGCACTGACCGCCCAGAACACCACCGGTGTGACCGGCATTTTTGAAGCCACGCCCGAATTTCTGGCACAGGAGATCGATGCCATTTTTACCGACATCCACCCGGATGCCGTCAAGATCGGCATGGTATCCTCGGCAGAGCTGATCGGTGTGATCGCCGAAAAGCTGCACGCCTACGGCGCAAAGCATATCGTTGTGGACCCGGTGATGGTTGCCACCTCCGGCTCCAAGCTGCTGCGGGACGATGCCGTGCAGGCACTGACCGAAAAGCTGCTGCCCATGGCAGAGGTGGTCACCCCCAACATTCCGGAGGCTGAGATCCTTTCCGGCATGAAGATCACCGATGCGGCCGGAATGGAGGCCGCTGCAAAGCGGATCAGCGAGAAATACCACTGTGCCGTGCTGTGCAAGGGCGGCCACCAGATCAACGATGCCGACGACCTGCTGTGGCGGGACGGCTGCGGCAAATGGTTCCGCGGCAAGCGCATTGCAAACCCCAATACCCACGGCACCGGCTGCACCCTGTCCAGCGCCATTGCGTCCAATCTGGCAAAGGGCTATGATCTGGATGCATCGGTGGAGCGCGCAAAGGCCTACATTTCCGGCTGTCTTTCTGCCATGCTGGATCTGGGCCACGGCTCCGGCCCGATGGATCATATGTTTGCACTGAAGGGAGAGTTTGTGGGTGAGTGAGCAGACCTTTGTGCAGCAGCTGGTGCAGGAAAGCCTGCCCGTGTGGGAGAAATGCCTGCGCTCGGAATTTCTGACCCACCTTGCGGATGGCACGCTGGATGAAGCCTGCTTCAAGGGCTACATCGTGGAGGACAGTCTTTACCTGCGGGAATATGCCAAGGTGTTTGCCTGGGGCATGACCAAGGCAAAGGATATGCAGACCATCCGCACCTACTATTCCCTGCTTTCCTTCGTGAATGAGAGCGAGGATGCAGCCCGCCTGCACTATCTCAAGCGCTTTGGACTGACCGATGAAGGCATCCAGAGCCTGCCGCTGCGGCCGGAGAACCGTGCCTATGTGGACTATATGATCGAAGCCGCCAAAAACGGCGAGGGCGCAGCCGAGTGCATGATGGCCTGCCTGCCCTGTATGCTGAGCTACGGCTGGATCTTCCAGAAACTGCTGGAGGAAAAGCCTGCTGCGCGGGATACCCTTTATGGCGCACTGGTGGTGGACTATGCCGACAAGGGCTATGAGGAGGCCTGCCGCGACTGGGCCGCATTTGCAGAAAAAACCTGCGAAGGCCTGAGCGACGAGCGCCTTGCCCGCTGCCGCGAGATCTTCCATGCCTGCTCGGAGCATGAGCTGAACTTTTGGGCCATGGCAGCTTCCCCGCGCAGTGACCTGTAATTTTGCCTGAACTATAAAATGCACCCGGCCTGTGGGCAGAACCACAGCAGCCGGGTGCATTTGTTTTGTTCAGGGTTTCGTGGCCGCAGCCGCAGGCATGGGAATCCCCAGCTGCCCTAGGCCGCGCTAAATGGTGTATTCCCGCACAGCGTCCTTCATGCTTTTTACATATGCGCCAATGTGCTCCGGTGCATCCTTGCCGTACTGCTCCAGCAGCTTGATGATGGCCGAGCCCACGATGGCACCATCCGCGATGCCGGCCATCTTTGCTGCCTGCTCCGGCGTGGAGATGCCAAAACCGATGGCACAGGGGGTCTTGGTATTCTGGCGCACCACCTCTACGATGGAAGCAAGGTCGGTCCTGATCTCGCTGCGGGTGCCGGTGACACCCAGACTGGAAACAATGTACAAAAAGCCCTCGGCTTCTTTGGCGATCATGGCAATGCGGTTCTCAGAGGTGGGTGCGATCATGGAGATGAGGTCCACACCGTATCTGCGGCAGATGGGCAGAAATTCGTCCTTTTCCTCATAGGGCAGGTCGGGCAGGATCATGCCGTCGATGCCAATCTCTGCGCAGGTGGAGATGAACCGCTCAGCCCCATAGGAGAACACCACATTTGCGTAAGTCATGAACACCATGGGGATGGAAACATCCTTGCGCACTTCCCTCACAAAATCAAATACTTTATCTGTGGTGGTGCCCGCTTTCAGTGCGCGGATGTTGGCCCCCTGAATGACGGGGCCTTCGGCGGTGGGGTCCGAGAACGGGATGCCCAGCTCAATGAGGTCGGCACCATTTGCCGCCATGGCGCGGACGGCTGCTGCGGTGGTGGCAAGATCCGGGTCGCCGCAGGTGATGAACGGAATGAACGCCTTGCCGTTGGCAAAGGCATTTGCAATGTTACTCATGAAGATTCTCCCCTCTGTAGCGGGCAATGGCGGCGCAGTCCTTATCGCCGCGGCCGGAAATGGTAATGACGATGATCTGATCCTTGCCCATGGTGGGTGCCAGCTTGATAGCATGGGCCACGGCGTGGGCAGATTCAATGGCCGGAATGATGCCCTCGGTGCGGGCCAGATATTCAAATGCGTTCACAGCTTCGTCGTCGGTAATTGCTACATATTCGGCGCGGCCAATATCATGCAGCCATGCGTGTTCCGGGCCGATGCCGGGGTAATCGAGACCTGCGGAAATGGAGTAGACCGGTGCGATCTGACCGTATTCGTCCTGACAGAAATAGGACTTCATGCCGTGGAAAATACCCAGACGGCCGGTGTTGATGGTGGCAGCTGTTTCAAAGGTATCGATGCCGCGGCCTGCGGCTTCGCAGCCGATGAGACGCACATCTTTATCATTGATGAAATTGTAGAAACTGCCAATGGCGTTGGAGCCGCCGCCCACACAGGCAATGACGGCATCCGGCAGGCGGCCTTCCTTTTCCAGCATCTGTTCCTTGATCTCCTTGGAAATAACCGCCTGAAAATCACGCACGATGGTGGGGAACGGATGCGGGCCCATCACCGAGCCAAGGCAGTAATGGGTGTCGCTGATGCGGCTGGTCCACTCGCGCATGGCTTCGGACACAGCGTCCTTCAAGGTGCCGGTGCCGCTGGTAACGGGGATCACCTCCGCGCCCAGCAGACGCATCCGGTAAACATTCAGGGCCTGCCGTTTGGTGTCCTCCTCGCCCATGAACACCACGCACTCCATGCCCATCAGGGCGGCAGCGGTGGCAGTAGCCACGCCGTGCTGGCCTGCGCCGGTCTCGGCAATGAGGCGGGTCTTGCCCATCTTCTTGGCAAGCAGTGCCTGGCCGAGAACATTGTTGATCTTATGTGCACCGGTATGGTTCAGGTCTTCGCGCTTGAGATAAATTTTTGCACCGCCAAGGTCCTTGGTCATTTTCTCAGCGTAGTACAGGCGGCTGGGGCGGCCTGCGTATTCGTTGAACAGCTCGGTGAGTTCACGGTTGAACTCAGGGTCGTTTTTGTAGTGGTTGTAGGCTTCTTCCAGCTCAATGACGGCATTCATCAGCGTTTCGGGGATATATTGTCCGCCGTGGATGCCAAAGCGTCCGTTGGGGTTTGTCATGGCATTTCATTCCTTTCGTCATTTCTCGTTTGTGCGTACAGCGGCCACGAATGCCGCCATTTTTGCGGAGTCTTTCTTCCCTGCTGTTTCAATGCCGGAGCTCACATCCACTGCGTAAGGATGCAGCTGCCTGACCGCATCGGCGGCATTCTCCGGGCCAAGCCCTCCGGCAAGAAAATAGGGACGGTCAAATTTCTCCAAAAGAGTCCAATCAAATGTTGTTCCGGTGCCGCCTGCGCCGGAGTCCAGCAGAACAAGATCTGCCGGGCTTTTTTGCGCCTTTGCAAGGCTTTCGGCATCCGTCACGCGGAAGGCCTGCCAGAGCGGCCTTGCGGTCAGCCCGCGCAGCCGGGCAATGTATGCGGCATCCTCCTGTCCGTGGAGCTGGGCAATGTCGATGATGCCTGCATTCAGCAGATCCGCCACCGTTTCCGGTGCTTTGTTCACAAACACGCCCACGGCCTGAATCCCGGGGGAAAGCTGTGCTTTTAATGCTGCGGCCATTTCCCGGGAAACAGCCCGTTTGCTCTTTGCCGCAAATACAAAGCCGATATACTCCGGCTGCAGGGCATTTGCCGCTGCGATATCCCCCGGACGGGTCAGGCCGCAGAGCTTGATCTTTGTCATAGCAGTCCTTTCAATTCCCGCAGCTTTGCGGTTTTATCCGGCGCGCGCATGAGCGTTTCGCCAATGAGCACGGCGTCCGCCCCGATGGCTGCAAGTCCGGCAACATCTTCGGCGGTCTTCACACCGCTCTCTGAGACGAAGAGCACATTCTTTGGGATGCGGGAGCGCAGGCGGCGGCTGTTTGCAGTATCCACTGTGAAGTCTTTCAGGTTGCGGTTGTTCACACCGAGAATTCTGGCCCCGGCCTTGAGCGCCCGGTTCACCTCGGCATCGTCGTGGGCTTCCACCAGTGCGGAAAGGCCCAAGCCGTCACACATGGCAAGGTACTCTTTGAGCTGTGCATCGTTCAGGATCGCGCAGATGAGCAGCACCGCCGAAGCGCCCAGAAGCTTTGCTTCGTAGATCATATATTCATCCACGGTAAAATCCTTGCGCAGGCAGGGCGTGGAGACGGCGGAAGTGATCTCTTTTAAATAGGCATCCCTGCCAAGGAACCACTTGGGTTCGGTGAGCACCGAGATGGCATCCGCTCCGGCAGCCTCGTACTCTTTGGCAATTTGCAGATACGGGAAGTCCGGTGCGATGAGACCCTTGGAGGGCGATGCCTTTTTGCACTCGCAGATGAAGGCAAGGCCCGGCTTTGCAAGGGCTTTTTCAAAGCGGAAATCGCCCTTCGGCAGCGCCAGTGCCTGCTGCTTTATTTCGGCCAGCGGCAGGGTCTGCTTTGCCGTTTCCACCCGCTGCCGGGCGTGTTCGGCCAGCTGATCTAAAATGTTCATGCATTTTCCTCCGGGCGGTTGCTCACCTCAATGAACTTTTCCAGCACAGCCGCCGCCTTGCCGCTGTCGATGAGCTGGGCGGCCAGCTGGATACCGTCGGCCACCGTGTCCGCCTTGCCGCCGATGTAGAGGGATGCGCCCGCGTTCATCAGCACGGCATCACGCTTGGGGCCTTTCTCGCCTGCCAGAATAGCACGTGTGATGGCAGCATTTTCTGCCGGTGCGCCGCCTACAAGGTCGGCTTTTTCGCACCGGGCAAGGCCGAACTGTTCCGGCGTGATGGTGTAGCACTTATACCAGCCGTCCTTGATCTCGCACACCTTGGTGGGTGCACTGAGGGAAATTTCGTCCAGCTTATCCTTGCCGTAGACCACCATGCCGCGCCGGACGCCCAGACTGATGAGCACCTGCGCCAGCGGCTCCACAAGGTATTCGTCGTAAACACCCAACAGCTGCATGGCAGGCGAACCGGGATTGGTGAGTGGTCCAAGGATGTTGAACACGGTGCGGAAGCCCAGCTCTCTGCGGATGGGGCCGACGTACTTCATGGAGGTGTGATACTTCTGCGCAAAGAAGAAGCAGATGCCCACTTCGTTCAGCAGTTCCACGCAGCGGGCGGGGCTTTGCTGGATGTTCACGCCCAGCGCTTCCAGACAGTCGGCAGTGCCGCACTGGGAGGACGCGGCCCGGTTGCCGTGCTTTGCCACCTTCATGCCGCCTGCCGCCGCCACCAGCGCCGAGGTGGTGGAGATATTAAAGCTGTGGGCGTTGTCGCCGCCGGTGCCAACGATCTCAAAGATATCCATGCCGGTGTCCACCTTGGTGGCGTGGTCGCGCATGGCGGCGGCGCAGCCCGCAATTTCGTCCGTGGTCTCAGCCTTGGCGCTCTTGGTGGAAAGCGCCGCCAGAAAAGCTGCGTTCTGGGTGGGAGTGGTCTCGCCGCTCATGATCTCGTTCATCACGGCATAGGCTTCGTCGTAGCTCAGGTCCTGCTTGTTGACGATCTTCACAATGGCTTCCTTGATCATTTTCTTAACCCTCCATAAAATTTTTCAAGATCAGACGACCCTGCGGGGTCAGGATGGATTCCGGGTGGAACTGCACGCCGTAAATGGGATATTTTGTGTGCTGCACCGCCATCACTTCGCCATCGGCGGTGCGGGCCGTTACTTTGAGTTCCGGCGGCATGGTGGCGGTGTCCGCCGCCAGCGAGTGATACCGTGCTACCAGCAGCGGGGCTTCGCAGCCTTTGAACAGCGGGCATTCCGGGTCAAACTCCACTGCCGACTGCTTGCCGTGCATGAGCTGCTTTGCATATGTAACGGTGGCGCCGAAGGCTGCGCAGATGGCCTGATGTCCAAGGCAGACACCCAGTGTGGGGATCTCTTTGCCAGGGGTGAGGGCGGCTTCCAGCGTGATGCCTGCATCCTCCGGCCTGCCTGGCCCCGGCGAAAGGATGATGCGGGCCGGATGCAGAGCATGGATCTCCTCTATCGTCAGCTCATCGTTGCGGATGACCCGGATGCCGGGGTCCAGCTCCCCCACCAGCTGATAGAGGTTGTAGGAAAAGCTGTCGTAGTTATCAATGAGCAGTGTCATAAGCCTTCCTCCTGCGCCTGACGAAGTGCGCTGACCACAGCCTGTGCCTTGTTGATGCACTCCTGATATTCCTTTTCGGGCACCGAGTCTGCCACGATGCCGGCACCGCTGCGCACGAACACCTGTCCGTTTTTCCGGTAGGCGATGCGGATGGCGATGCAGGTATCCATGTTGCCGGTGAAATCGATGTAGCCGATGGCACCGCCGTAGATGCCGCGCTTGTTGTTTTCCAGCTGGCCGATGAGCTGGCAGGCACGTATTTTGGGTGCGCCGGAAAGGGTACCCGCCGGGAGCACGGCTTCGATGGCGTTCAATGCATCGCATAGCTTTGTGATAGTTCGTTTCCAGCGCATCCGGCTGCAGCGGCATGTTCACGATCAGCACGATCTTCTGCCGCAGGTTGTCAAATGCGATCACCTGATCGAACAGCATCAGGTCTACGTCCTTGAAGTTTTCGGTGTCCTGTGCCGTGGTACGGGCTTTGGGTTCGCTGTAGCCGAGGTAATCATAGGAGAAATATCCCACAAGGCCGCCGGTGAAGGTGGGCAGGTATGCAAAGCGCGGGCTTTTATACTGCGCCAGAATTTCCCGCAGCGTCTGCGAGGGGTTTTGCGTTTCAAATGTGAGTTCTCCGGCCTTCATGCGGCCGTTCTGGCATGTGATCTCCATTTTAGGGTCAAGGCCGAGAAAGGTGTAGCGGCCCCACTTCTCACTGGGCTGGGCACTTTCCAGCAGATAGCAGTGGGTGGAGACATTCTTTAAAATTTTCAGCGCTTCAATGGGCGTGCAGATGTCTGCCAGAATTTCGCAGCTGACCGGCAGAACGTTATAACTGCCTGCCGACGCAATGGTTTTTACTTCGTCCAGTGTGGGCCGTATCTTCATAGCTTTTCCCTCCCGGTAAAACAAAAACTCCCCCGGCTCTTCTGCCGAGGGAGTGGAAAAGAAAAACGCCCCCGACAGAAGAAAACCTCTTCTGTCAAGGACGAATAAAGTTTGGCCTTTTATCCGCGGTGCCACCCTGACTTCATGGGCATGACCCCATGCACTTGGCGGGATGCCAACACATCCCCGGCAACTGACGTATGCCCTACGTTGCAGAATACTGTGCGGCGAAAGCTCTCCGCAGTTCCCTGCACCCTCAGCGGTCCATTTCAGGAAAATATAACGCAAAGTCACACTTTCCTTGACGAACTGTTTCCGGTCTGCTTCTCAGCTGCGCAGGCTCTCTGTACAGGCATGGTTCGCCGTTATCTCCGCTTCAACGGTTTAGTGTATTGAATTTGGCTATATTAAACCACTGATTTTTTGTTTGTCAATACCTGTTTGCAAATTTTTTCAAAATCAACCTATGTCCGCAGTGGGTTCAGTGCTTCCGGCGGCTGTTCGTGCTGGAAAACTTCACCGCTTTTGCCGGTCTGCGGCGGCTGTGCAGCGCACTGTAGTAGCCAAAAGCCGTGCCGCACAGGCCTCCCACAATGTGCATGAAGTTTGCCACATTGTCGTGCACAAAAATAATATCGTACACCTGCTGACCGAAGTACAGCGCTGCAACCAGCAGCATGGTGACCGGGATGCCGCCGGAAAAACCTGCCAGCGAGGAGAGCATGATGAGCATGAACACGATGCCGGACGCGCCCAACAGCCCCGAACGCGGGAACAGCACGCATTGCAGCACACCGGTGACCAGTGCAGTGAGCACCATGCCGCACAAAAGCGGCTTGCTGCCGTACTTTTCTTCCATTGGCGGGCCAACAACGAGCAGCAGCAGCATGTTGTTCAGAAAGTGGTCCCAGCTGGCATGGCCCAGCACATGGCCGAACAGCCGGATGTAGAACAGCGGGTCTTTCAGCGAGGAGCGGTAGACACAGAACAGATGCATGGTGCTCCAGCCGCCCGTCCACTGGTCGAGGAACAGCACCAGAAGTGACAGCAGAAAAAATGTGAGGATCACCGGGGAGTTGTATTGCAGCTCCAGTTTGAGTTTTACTTTTTTCATCCTCTTGTCTCCACCCAGTATTCGCCCATGCTCTGGCCGGGCTGGTTCGTCACTTCATCCTTGAGGTAATCGCCAAGGCCGCAGCTCTCCGGCTGCCATGCAAGAGCCGCTTCCACCGTGGGGTACTCCACCTCGGCATACCAGAACTCGGTGGGCTGACCCTCGTCCACATGGTTCACTTCCAGCACCCTGCCGTCCGGCAGCGTATAGCTGCGGCGCAGCTTTGGGATGAGAGGTTTGCCGATGATCTTGTGTTCCAGATCATCAAACAGTTCTTTGTCGATGCTGCGCTCGATCTCCTCGCGGGCAAGGCCGCCCCCGGATTTGAAGCAGAGGATGTAGTCCGTTCTGCCGCCGGTGAGGGCTTCCTCCCGGATGCGCACGGTGGGCCTCACGCTGATATAGCCCTGCCGCATGGCAAATTCCTCCTTGAGGGACAGCCCATCCGGCCAGCCCTTCACCATCCATTTGCGCTCAATTTCCATGATACTTCCCTCTTTCGTGCGGTTTTTTTGCATTTCTTATTTATAATAACATGATTTTATGCTATTATAAAGGGTAGATTTTTACTCCTTCAGTCTGCTTCGCAGCCAGCTCCCTTATTGAGGGAGCCTATCCGCATGGTAAGCGTGTCGAGCGAACGCGAGACGAAGGGAGTTCGTTCATGATAAGGAGAACCATATGAAAGATCGCACTTACCCTGTGTATACCGTCAACAAACACGCCGAGGGCCTGCTGGTGGGCGGACACCCTTGGGTGTATGAGAACGACATCCTCCATTCCCCGGAGAATGAGCCGGAAAACGGCACCCTGGCCGATGTGGTCAGCACCAAAGGTTCCTACCTTGGCACCGGCTTTGTCTCGCTCAAGAGCAAGATCCGCGTGCGGCTGATCTCCCGCAACGCCAACGATACCTTTGATACAGCCTTCTGGCGCCGCCGGGTGGAGTACGCCTGGAACTACCGCAAGACCGTACTGGAGCCAGCTGACCTTTCCGCCTGCCGCGTCATTTTTGGCGAAGCCGACCAGTTCCCCGGCCTGACCGTGGACCGGTTCAGCAGCATCCTTGTCACACAGACCTTGAGCGTGGGCATGGAAAAGCTCAAGCCTATCCTCTTCCCCATTCTGGCAGATGTCCTGCGCGCCGACGGCCAGACCATCGATGGCATCTATGAGCGCAACGACGAAGCTCTGCGCGCAAAGGAAGGCCTTGAGCAGAACAAAGGCTGGTTCGAGCTGCCCGGCGAGACTCACCCGGCCAGCACCCAGACTGAGATCTGCGAGAACGGCGTTTACTACCATGTGGATTTCGAGAATGGGCAGAAGACCGGTTTCTTCCTCGACCAGAAGTATAACCGCCGGGCGGTGGCACGCATTGCGGCCGGCCACACCGTGCTGGACTGCTTTACCCACACCGGCAGCTTTGCGCTGAACGCTGCCAAGGGCGGTGCTGCCCGCGTGACTGCCGCCGACATCAGCGCAGATGCCATCGCCATGGCGCAGCGCAATGCCCAGCGCAACGGCCTGACCAACATGGACTTCCTCTGTGAGGACACCTTTGAGCTGCTGCCCCGCTTGGAAAAAGAGGGCCACCCCTACGACTTTATCATCCTCGACCCGCCGGCCTTCACCAAGTCCCGCCGGACGGTGGACAACGCCATGCGCGGCTACAAAGAGATCAACTACCGCGCCATGAAGCTGCTGCCCCGCGGCGGCTATCTGGCAACGGCCAGCTGTTCCCACTTTGCCACCGAAGAGCTGTTCATCAAAATGCTGCGTGCCGCCGCGAAGGACGCACACCGCCAGCTGCGGCAGATCGAAGTGAAGCAGCAGGCACCGGATCATCCGATCCTGTGGGGCGTACCGGAGACGAATTACCTGAAGTTCTTCCTCTTTCAGGTGATATAAGTCATACCAAGCTCAGTTGTTCCAAAAATACGGGAAGCTGTTTGTGCAGAATCGTCAGATTTGTCAATTGCCTTTTTGTCCGGCAGCGGCTATAATCAAAACATAGACAGCAACGGCGCTGTGGGTCACCTCCTGACTCGCAGCGCCGTTTTTGTT
>OLGY01001293.1_pt1 | contig 13223 bp, 14 predicted proteins | sample 1605951 | NCBI WGS metagenome assembly OLGY01 (sample SAMN03283280) | human gut metagenome | biome: human-associated habitat; material: feces | host: Homo sapiens | place: Peru | collected 2012
GTTGGTTTAGTTTCTGATGGCTTGTTCTTGTCTTCACTTTGTGATGGAACATTATTATGCGTTGCTTGTAATGTGGTAGATAAGAAGGAATTAGAGAAGACTAAGGATATGTTAAATGGGCTAGAGAAGGTTAATATCCTTGGTATTGTCATGACTCGTGTTCCTCGTGTTAAGAAGTATTATGGTAGTTCTTATGGTTATGGCTATGGTTATGGTTATGGTCAAACCAAGAAGAAGGGCAAATAATGGTTGATATTCATTGTCATATTTTGCCTAATGTCGATGATGGTTCTTCTAGTTTAGAATTATCAAGACAATTATTAATAAACGCATATAAAGAGGGGATTGATGCAGTGTGCATCACTCCTCATTTTATGCGTTTAAATGAATATAAGATTAAAAGAAATGAATTAGCTAAGCTTTTTAATGAGTTTGAAGAGAGCGTAAAGGACATACCTGTTGATTTATATTTGGGTAATGAGCTATATATTGATAGTGAATTGGACACTTTATTGTTAAATAAAGAGATATGTTCTTTAAATGATTCTAGATATGTTTTAGTAGAGTTTCCTTTTAATAACTATAAAAAGGAATATGATGAATATCTATATAACATATCGCTTCAATATAAGATTATTATTGCCCATCCTGAAAGATATCACTATGTCCAAGAGAATTGTGATTTCGTAAATAGATGGTTAAAAGAAGGTTATTCTTTACAGTGTAATCAAGGTTCTTTGAACCACAAACAAACAAAGAATGTGGTGTTTAAGCTTATTGAACAGGGTAAGGTGTCTTTTATTTGTTCTGATGCCCATAATGAATATAGACCTTTAACGCTCACTGATGCATATAACACTATATGTAAGAAATTCAATAAGGAGACAGCTGATGTTCTTTTTGAAGAGAATGCTCTTAGAGTATTAAGAGATGAGGAACTAATTAAATTAAAACCTGTGAAGAAGAAGTTATTTTAAGATATGAAAAATAGAACTAAGAAAATATTAATTATTATATTAAGCATACTTATAGTTATATCTGGATCATATCTAGCTATTAACTTATATGCTGATTCTCTATTAAATAAGATGAATAGGGGAGAAGTAATTAAGAAGGAAGATGCCAATATCAACGAAGACATTGTCAAAGTAAAGGAGGCTCATAAAGTCTTTAACTTTGTGTTGTTTGGGTTAGATTCGGAGAACTCTCAAGATACAGGTGCTAGTGAACGTAGTGATGCGATGAAGATTATTTCTCTTGATTACACAGATAAAAAAATCAAAATTTATAGTGTAGAAAGAGATGTTGTAGCTTACTTTCCTGGTAACTACAACGATTATGGCCATTATAACTGGGCATACTGGTATGGTGGACCTACACTAGCTATACAAACACTTAACTATAACTTGGATTTAGATATTACTAATTATGTTTCGGTATCGTTTTCAGGTTTGGAAAGTATCGTTGATGCGTTAGGTGGTATTGATATTTACCTTACTAATGCAGAAGCTAATTATTTAAGTCTTCCATCAGGCAATAATCATTTATATGGAGCAATGTATTAAGATATTGCCGTATACGTTATATCGATTCTGATTATTATAGAATGGAAAGACAAAATAATGTCATTAATGCGGTGTTATCTAAAGTTTCTAAATCGGGTTTTGGAGAAGCTTTTGACGCGGTAACAGCTTTGTTACCTTATGTTTCTACTAATTTTACAAATGATCAAATCAAGGGTTATATTTATGATTTATTAAGTTTTGACTTAAATAACATAGAAACTTATAAGCTACCAAGTGGTGGTTATGATGATACGGTGAACTGTCCAGGATTAGGCGGTTATCTTTTAAGAAGTTATAGCGATGCAGTTATAGAGATGCATAAGATTCTATATTCAATAGATGATTACACACCATCCAAAACTGTTTATGACAATGAGAAACGTACTTATGATAAGTATGGTTATCCAAAATAAGAATATGCGAGAGGGGATATATGAATAAAAAGGGAATCAATAAACATTATGATTTTTTCTTAATAGGGTTGGCTTGTTTAATATCGGTTTTTATATTAACGATTATTTTTGGGCCATTAAACATTTTGGTATTAGGTAGTTCTACTTATAGGATATTACTTGTTTTTGAAGTACTATCTTATATTGCGGTTAATTATTTTTATAATCCTTATAAAGATATTTTAAAGAGAAATAAATTTTCTATTTGTTATGGATTGATTGCATTTGCTTTCTTGCAACTATCTTTAACTGCATTTTTATTATTTGTAATACAAAGTGGGACTGCTGTATCTAGAATTTTTATAGCAACACAATATGCTATTTATGCAATTTTAATGTGCGTTTTTGATGTATTTCGTCTTAATTATCTTAAAAACAAGGTTAATGATTGCAATAATAAAAGTGGCATTAAAGTGCTAGTTGTTACTAGTAAAAGCAGAATTGATGATTGCATAGAGGATATAAAAACTAAAAATTTTGATTTTTTGGAAATTGTAGGTTTATGTATCTTTGATGATAATGATTTAGAAGAATATGACGGATTAAAAGTTGTTTGTCATAAAACTGATTTATTATCTTATGTGTGTGCTAATTGGGTTGACGAGGTCTATTTCGACATCAGATATTCAACTGTACCAAATGATATTTTAAATGGTTTAGCTGTCATGGGCATAACTACTCACTTAAGATTATCTAAAGTTAGTGCTTTATTTGGACAAGAACTAAAGGTTGAAAATTATATGGGTGAACCTGTTCTTACAAGCTACATTAAAGCTAGAACTGATAAACAAATCTTTAGAAAAGGTTTAATGGATTTAGTGGGTGGCATAATTGGATCTTTAACCGCATTAGTATTAACTATTTTTATTGGACCTATAATCAAAATTAAATCACCAAAAGGACCTATCTTCTATAAGCAAGAAAGAATTGGCTTAAATGGTAGACATTTCTATATGTATAAGTTTAGAAGTATGATTCCTGATGCTGAAGCTCATTTAAAAGAATTAGAAGCTCAAAATAGAGTGAAAGATGGAATGATGTTTAAGATGGAAAATGATCCGCGTATTATTCCGGGTATTGGTAATTTTATTAGAAAAACATCTTTGGATGAATTTCCACAGTTCTTTAATGTGTTAAAGGGTGATATGTCTTTGGTTGGTACTCGTCCTCCTACAGTAGCTGAATATGAAAAGTATGATTTAAGACATAGAGTTAGAATGAGTATTAAACCTGGTATTACAGGAATGTGGCAGGTATCTGGTAGAAACGAGATTACTGATTTTGAAGAAGTTGTAAGACTTGATAGTGAATATATTAAAAACTGGCATATAGGTTTGGATATCAAGATTATTTTTAAGACAGTTAAGATGATATTCGTTAGAGATGAAAATGAAGCGATGTAATTTTTATTTTAATTAATATGGTATTTTTTGGTGAGTAATAATTGAATATAATCATGTTTAGGCAAAAATGACTTAGCCGAGAAGGCGGAGTTGAAATTGTAGTTAAAGAACTATGTACTAGAATGGCGAAACTAGGTAGCAAAGTAACTTGCTTAAATCGTTCTGGCCATCATGCTTGCGGCAATGAATTTGATTCTTCTAATGAATACGCTAGTGTGATTCAAAAGCAAGTAATCAAAATAGATAAAAAAGGTCTAGCACTTGAAGTGAACCCATAAAGTTGGACAAACTTAGGATGTTAACTTCACAATGACATCATCTTTTTTTGTTGCAATTTGTTGCGCTTTTGATAAATATGATGTAGTTATTTTCATGCAGAAGGACCATGTGCGATGATGTGGATACCAAAGTTGTTTGGTAAAAAGTGTATTGCCCCAGTTCATGGAGAAATAGATATAATGGCCTTGTCAGAGATATATGCCTGTGACTACTGTATATTCGCTTAACAAGACTAATTTTGAGAAATTAACGATGATATATGGCGAAGAAACGTATTGTAGGCAAGGTTTGTTATATGTTTTACCTTCGTCCGAGGATATAAGTGAACAAACTAAATGATAAATTTTAATATGACAAAAATGGAGGAGATGTTATGAATTATATTATTTTTGGTGGATCAGGTTTTATTGGAACTCATTTGATTCATTTGTTGAAGGAAACTCATCCAGAAGCAAATATCTATGATTTAGACATTGTTATGCCTGGCGAAGAAGGTGTTGTTCCTGGAGTTGTAGAAAAAAATGATGAAGTTATCTACGAAAGAGTTGACGTTAGAAAAAAGATTGAATGGAATATTCAGACAACTGAAGATGATGTTGTATTTAATCTTGCAGCAGTTCATAGAACTCCTGGACACGAAGATAAAGAATATTTCGAAACAAATATTAAAGGCGCTGAGAATGTTACTGAATGGTGTGAAAATCATGGAATCAAAAAGATTCTATTTACATCATCAATTGCACCTTATGGAGCAGCAGAAGAATTAAAGACAGAAGAAACACTTCCAACTCCAAATACTGCTTATGGAATCAGTAAATTAGTTGCTGAAAAGATTCATGAAAAATGGGCTGAAAAAGTAAAAGGACAATTAGTAATTGTTAGACCAGGAATTGTTTACGGTAAAGGTGAACATGGCAATATGACACGTTTATATGCTGGTATTAAAAAACATTACTTTTTCTATACAAGAAAAGATACAATCAAAGCTTGTATCTATGTTAAAGAATTAGTTCGTTTCTTTATGTGGAGTTTAGAAAACAATAAATCAGGTATTTGGAATTGTACATTTGAACCTGCGTATAATATCGAACAAATTTGTGAAACTATGAAGAAAGCAACTGGAATGAATAGTTGGATTCCAAGTGTTAACGGAAAGTTCTTAATGGGAGTGGCAGCAATTGTTGGACCAATTGGCGGTAAAGTAGTGGGTATTCATCCGGCAAGAGTTAAAAAATTAATGATCAGTACAAATATCAATGGAGATAAATTGAAAAATTCAGGATATCAATTTCATTGGTCTTTAGAAGAATCTTTCAAAGATTGGTTCGAAGATTGTAATAGGGAATATTTGAAATGATTCAATAAATAAGGAGAGTATAAATATGAAAGTTGTAATTTTAGCTGGAGGATTTGGAACAAGAATTTCAGAGGAATCTGCATTTAAACCTAAACCAATGATTGAAATTGGAGGAATGCCAATTCTTTGGCATATTATGAAAGGTTTTGGAGAACAAGGATTCAATGAATTTATTATATGCGCAGGTTATAAACAACACGTGATAAAAGAATGGTTTGCAGATTATTTCTTACATACTTCAGATATTACTTTTGATTTTACTAAAGGTAATGAAATGATAGTTCATAATAAACGAGTTGAATCTTGGAAAGTTACAGTAGTAGATACTGGATTAAATACAATGACAGGTGGACGTATCAAAAAAATTAAAGATTATGTTGGGAATGAACCATTTTTGTTAACTTATGGAGATGCTGTTGGAAACATAGATGTTAATGGGCTGATAAAGTTTCATCAAAAACATGGCAAAATAGGTACTATATCAGTTTATAATTTTGGGCAAAATAAAGGTGTTTTAGATATAGCAAAAGATGGAAAAGTTAAAGCGTTTAGAGAAAAATCTGATTTAGATGGTGATTTAATAAATATTGGATATATGGTAATGAATCCGGAGATATTTGAAAGAATTAATAATGATCAAACCGTGTTTGAACAAGAACCATTAAATAGTCTTGTAAAGGATGGGGAATTAGTTGCCAAGGCACATAAAGGATACTGGCAATGTATGGATACATTAAGAGAAAAACAACAATTAGAAAAATTATGGGATTCTGGCAAAGCACCATGGAAAACTTGGGAGGAATAATAAATGTTTGATTTAAGTTTTTATAAAGGAAAAAAAGTTTTCGTTACTGGACATACAGGATTTAAAGGATCTTGGTTATGTAAAATTTTAACAAATGCTGGAGCAGAAGTTACTGGATACTCATTAGTACCTCCTACAAATCCTTCATTATTTGAAATTGCAAATATTGAAAAAGATATTAATTCTATTATTGGTGATATTAGAGATTTAGACTCTCTAAAGAAAGCATTTGATGAAGCTCAACCTGAAATTGTGCTTCATTTAGCCGCACAACCAATTGTAAGAGATTCATATAAGGACCCTAGATATACATATGAAACAAATGTTATGGGAACAGTTAACATTTGTGAATGTGTAAGAGAATCTAAAACAGTAAAATCGTTTTTAAATGTTACGACTGATAAAGTTTATCTAAACAAAGAATGGAACTGGGGATATAGAGAAAATGAAGAATTAGATGGTTATGATCCATATTCAAACTCAAAATCTTGTTCTGAATTAGTTACACACTCATATATTAATTCTTTCTATAATGATATGGGAATTGCTGTTAGTACTGCCAGGGCAGGTAATGTTATTGGCGGAGGAGATTTTGCTAATGATAGAATTATCCCTGATTGTGTTAGAGCCGCAATTAAACATGAAGATATTGTAGTTAGAAATCCTTTTTCGACTCGTCCATATCAACATGTATTGGAGCCTCTATATGCATATTTAATGATTGCAGCAATGCAATATGAAGATAGTAAATACGCTGGATATTACAATGTAGGACCAGATGATATTGACTGTTATCAAACTGGAGCAATCGTGGATGTATTTGTTTTTAAATGGGGAGCAAACATGAAGTGGATTAATAAATATGACGGTGGTCCACATGAAGCTAATTTCTTGAAATTGGATTGTTCAAAATTAAAATCAACATTTAACTGGAAACCGCATTGGAATTTAGATATAGCTATTGAAAAAGTATGTGAATGGTCAAAATGTTGGATTAATAACGAAGATGTTCGTGCATGCATGGATAAGCAAATTGAAGAGTTTCTGAAAGAGGGAAAATAATGAAAAGAGTTATTGTAACTGGGGCAAATGGATTTATTGGAAGCTCTTTGATAAAAAAAATGATTAGTAACAATGTAGAAGTAGTAGCAATAGATATTAGTTTTAATAATTCTAAGATTCCAGAAAGCCATCTTATCTCAAAAATAGAAATTGGCTTAGATGATGCTTTAAAATTAGAGAATTCTATTCCCAAAAAAGAGTATGATGCTTTTTATCATTTTGCGTGGGCTGGTGTGAACGGACCGGCTAAAGCTGATCCGCTTATTCAATTGAAGAATGCGGAAATGACAATAAATTGTGCAATAGTAGCAAAAAATATAGGGTGTGAAAAGCTATTATGTTCAGGAACAATTGCTGAAAGAGCTACAGAATCATTACCTAGTCTTGATAAAACTAGTGGTGGAATGATGTATGGTGTTGCAAAACATGTTACTCATTTGATGTTAGAAACATATTGCAAAAGTATTGGTTTAAATTTTATTTGGATGCAATTTTCTAATATCTATGGTTCAGAAAATAAAACTGGAAATTTAGTTAGTTATACGATCGCTGAATTAGAAAAAGGAAATGAAGCGACATTTGGTCCAGCACTTCAACCTTATGACTTTATTTATATTGATGATTTGATAGATGCAATCATGAGATTAGGTTGTAAAAAAACAAATAATAATTTTTATTTTATAGGATCTGGTAAACCAAGAATTTTAAAAGATTATTTGTTAGAAATTGGTGAAATATATGGAAAACAGCAACTGATAAAAATTGGAAAAAGACCGGACGATGGTATTAAATACACACTAGAAATGTTTGATACATCTGACTTACAAAATGATATTGGATGTTATGTAAGAAAATCGTTCAGTGACGGTATTAAAGACACTTTAAAGAATCATTAATGAGGTAGTGAACATGATACAAAAATGGAATTTTAATGAATTAGATTTGAAAGGCGCTTATTTGATTAAACCATTTTTTGCTTCGGATGATAGAGGCGGATTAATTAAAGATTATAATATTGATGTATTTAAAGAACATGGAATCAGTCATGAGCTGAAAGAAGTCTTTTACACACTATCGAAAAAAGGAGTGATTAGAGCAACTCATTTTCAGTTAATAAAGCAACAACCTAAACTTGTTCGTTGTGTTAGCGGGCATGTTTATGATGTTATTGTTGATTTAAGACCACAATCACCTACATTTGGACAATGGAAAGGATTTCATTTAACAGGAGAAAACATGGATTCATTATTGGTTCCGGCAAATTTTGGGCATGGGTATTTAGTGATTGAGGATTCCATTGTTAGTTACAAAGCGGCTGAGGTTTTTTATGGTGAAGGTGATTCAGGTATTATGTATGATGATTCTGATATTAACATTGAATGGCCATTTGAATTAATTGGTGGAAAAGATAAATTAATTATAAGTGAAAAAGATCTAAAATTGATGAGTTTCAAACAATATATTGAAAAATGGGGTAGGATAGATGCGAAATAAAAAAATGAATGTAAAATTGTTAGTAGCAACTCATAAGATTTATCCTATGCCGGACAACAAAGAATTATATATACCAGTCCAAGTTGGTTGTGATGAAGTTACAGAAAGATTTGGCTATAATTGTGATAATACAGGTGATAATATTTCTTATAAGCATAGATGGTACTCTGATCTCTCATCACTTTATTGGGGATGGAAAAATTTAGATTTTGATTATTTAGGAAATTTACAATATAGAAGATACTTTGTAAGTTCAAAACGAAAAAGAAATAACAATAAGATTTTTCAATACATCCTAAGCCAAGAGGAAATTGAAGATTTATTGAAAAAATGTCCAGTAATTGTTTCTAAAAAGAGACATTATTTCATTGAAACAAATGAAAATCAGTACATACATGCGCATAATAAAAAAGATTTAGATATTGCGAGAAGTGTAATTAAAGATTTGTACCCTGAATATTTGCCTAAATTTAATGAGGTAATGAAAAGAACATGGTTGCACATTAATAATGCATTTATAATGGATAAAAATCATTTGAATGATTTTTGTACATGGCTATTCGAGATTTTATTTGAAATGGAGAAAAGAAATGATTTTGATAAATATGATGTTTATCAAGGAAGAGTTTTAGGATATATGGCTGAGAGATTGCTAGATGTTTGGTTGGAATATAACAATGTTGAATATCAAGAAGTAAAAAATGCAATGTTAGAAAAAGAAAATTGGTTTTTAAAAATTTACAATTTTTTAAAAAGAAAATTTATTAAAAATAAACGGCCGTTTTATCAAGAAAATAATTGAAGTAGAAGAATATTATGAAAATTTTATTAATTGGATGTTTTGATTTACATATGCATCCCTATTATAAAAAATATTTTGATATTTTGTCTGAAACAGATTGTGACTATACGATGATTTATTGGAATAGAAGCGGAAAAATTGATAATAACAATTTGGATAAACATTTACTGCCATTTAATGAAAAAATTAACACATATGCTTCGAGAAAATCTAAGATAATGTCATACATAAAATATAGAAAATTTGTTAAAGGTGTTATTAATAGTAAAACATATGATAAAACTATATTTCTTACTACTCAAACTATGGTATATTTTTTTGATTATGCAATTTTTAAGTATAAAAATAGATATATATTTGATTATAGAGATGAAACATATGAAAAAAATGCGTTATATAAGTATTTAGTTAATTTATGCTTGAAAAAGTCGTATTTAAATGTTTTTTCTTCGCCTGGATTTTTAACTCAATTTCCTAAAATTCCTGATAATAAGAATATTATTTGCCATAATAATAAAAAATACTTTTCAGGAGTTAATTTGCATAAAATAGATTGTGATAAAATTAGATTAACCTTTTGGGGACAGGTTCGTTTACCTGATTATTTTCTTAAGTTAATAAAAGTATTTGAAAATGATGAAAGATTCATTGTTAATTTTCACGGGGAAGGAGAGAATGATAAATTAATAAAATATGTCTCGAATAATTGCATAAAGAATGTTTTCTTTACAGGAAGTTATCAACAAAACGATATTTTAAAATTTGCAGAAAATACAGATTTTGTTATAAATTGCTATTCAAATAACAGCTATCAAAAATTGGCACTTACGGTAAAAATGTATGAGGCAATTGATTTTAAATTGCCTATGATTATTCAAAAAAGATCTTATATGGAAAACTTTTTAATAGCAAATAATTATCCATTTTTCTCAATAGATTTAGACGATGTAAATAATTACGATAAAATCAAAACGAGTTTATTGGAATATAAAGTGAATTTTACTGATGATGTAAAAAAAAGAATCGAAAAAGACGAGTCACTATTCAAACAAAGAATTTTGAACTTTTTGGAGGATTAGTATGGTATTAAATAGGAAAAAAAATTTAACATCATTATCAAGTTTGTTTTTTTTATTTATATTTTTAAATGATCATACTATTTTTAGTGATTTTTTTGATCAAACCAGTACATATTTCCTTTTGATAGCGACGAGTTTGTTAATCTTAAGTTTGTTAATATCGAAGAAATTGTATAGTAATAATATTATGTGGGTGTTTTTTATTTGTTGGCTTTGTACTGTGATTTTACCGTGTATTGTAGCTGGAATAACAAATTTAATTTTTGTTAGAATTTGTTATTGGTTTGCAACGTTAATTATGTTACTCATTCTTAAATACAATAGTATTGATTACATGAGAGTGTTATTTAAAACAATAATAATATTTTGTGTTTGGACACTAATTTGTTATATGTATACAATATTAGATTGTAATTTTTTACCTATAACTAATGTTTCAAATGATTTACTTTACAATTGGTATAATGTCGAATTACATGGTTATGCAATTTATAAAAATCTTGTTACATTTTCATTAGGTAATTTTTCTATAATAAAGCTTTATAGTCCATTAGGAGAACCGGGTATAGCTTGTATGTACTTCAATTTTGCAGTTTTATATCTATTATTTTTTAATAATAATGAAAAAGAAAAAAGATGGTTTATAATTATTTCTCTAGCCATTGTTTTATCTTTTTCTTTAATAGGAATTGCAATATATTGTGCTATATTAGCATATTATGCATTGTATAGAAAAAAATACAAATATTTATTTTTGTTTTCTTTTCTTGCAATTATATCAATCTCAATATTAGTTATTCAAAAGTTAACAACCTTATCATTTACCAACAGAACTAGTGATTATGTTTTTATGTTTAATACAATTAAAGATAATTTTCCGTTTGGAATCGGTTTAGGAAATATTGATAATTTAGATAAAACACTTACAATTGCTTATGATACTGAAGCAGTTGGATTTTACTGTGGACTACTATATCCGTTAGCTCAATATGGTATATTTGGTTTCTTTTATTATTATGTAATGCATATGACATTTTCAGAATATTCTAAAAACAAGTATATAAGGATTGCATTCTTAATATATTTTTTATTAACTCTATTAACTCAACCACAAGCTGATGAGTGTTTCATATTAATTTTTTTATTTAGTGGTGTTATCAAGCATTTTTCAAGAAATACTGCTTAGAAAGGAGAAAATATGAAAAGCGAATTACTTTATTCTAATCTAACAATAGATAGCGTATTATTGTCTATTGTTATTCCAACTTACAAGAGAAGTGATTATTTGCTATTTGCATTAAAAAGTATAGTTAATCAAAAAAATACTAATTTTGATGATTATGAAGTAATTATTGTAAATAATGATCCAATTGATAAAATGGATAATTTAATTGAAAATATTAAAAAAATGAATATAAATGTTTCAATATATTCCAATAATGAAAATTATGGTCAAATTGGGAATATAAACCAAGGAGTACTTCTTTCTAAAGGTAAATACGTTGCTTTTTTACATGATGATGATTTATTGAATAATAATTATTTTGCAAATATTTTGCCTTATTTAAATCCTCAAAATAGTTTTTCTTGCATTATACCTTCTCAATTGGAGCTCTTTGACGAATATCGAATGGATTACAAAAGGATTTTAGTTAAGATAATGTCGTGCATTAGATATTTATATCGTACAGAGTATAGGGAAATAAAGTATAAAGATTGTTTGTATTCATTTAGAGATGTGTATAATCCTCCTTCATGTGGAACAGTTTTTTTTAAACAGGCTTTAATTGAATTCGGAATGTTTAAAGAAAAAAGAGGAGCAGCTTGGGATTATTATAATTTTAGAGAATTTAATAAAAAATATAGAATTATTCTCCTACATAAATATTTGGGCATTCGTAGAATGGATACAGGAATGTCAAATAATGATAAAGTAAAAAAAGATTTTTACGATGATGAAATAAATTTGATTAACGAAAATAAAGACAATTTTTTTATTAAGCATTTTGCCTATAATTATGTTGAAAAAAAAGGTTACAGATATATTTTAGTAAGATTATTCAGAGCCGTTTATCTTTATTTTACTAATTTAGATGGTATAAAAGGGATAAATAAAAGAATGTATAATTCAATAATGAGAGAGGAAAAAAGTAATGAATAAAATCGGTATTATCACTTTTCATAATGCAATAAATTACGGAGCTATTTTGCAATGTTATGCATTGCAAAGTGTTTTAACAAAAAAAGGATATAACGTTAAGGTTATTAATTATACACCAGAATTTATAAAACGTGTTTTTCCAAATCCTAGTAAAATAACAAAAATACCAACATTGAAAAAGAAAGTCTATTACTTGGTTAAGTGGATATTAAGACCAAAACAAACACTACAGGAAACTAGAAAGTATGATAAATTAAATGAATTTATCAAATTAAATCTTAATTTAACCAAAGAAATAAGTCTTGATCAATTAAGTAATGTAAGTAAAAACTTTGATGTGTGTATTTCTGGAAGTGATCAAATATGGGATTTGAATATGACCGAAAATGACGAAAGTTATTTTTTGAACTTTGCTGATGAACATACAAAAAAAATAAGTTACGCTGCTAGTATGAAATTATCTAACTTAAATGATAGCCAAAAAAACAATGTTATTAATTTAACAAGAAAGTATTCTTATGTCTCTGTTAGAGAAAAGGATGTTCAAGAGTTTTTAATTAATAATAATATTTCTTCATATTGTGATGTTGATCCTACTATGCTATTGAGTAAACATGATTGGGAAAAATGCATTTTAAGTTGTAAAGAAGTTACAAATAAAAAATATGTTTTGATTGGTATTGAATTGCTTAAGGCAGTCTGTCTGGCTTTAATCTATCTTGCCATGGGTAGTGTTTTTGTATTTGTGATTTTTCCTACAAATT
>OLGY01001298.1_pt1 | contig 13180 bp, 13 predicted proteins | sample 1605951 | NCBI WGS metagenome assembly OLGY01 (sample SAMN03283280) | human gut metagenome | biome: human-associated habitat; material: feces | host: Homo sapiens | place: Peru | collected 2012
ATGCGATCTCAGGTTACCCTGATTTCATCTTTGAATAAGGTGGTTCTGAATAGTTCTGAATAGTTACGCAATTTCTATATTTAGTGGAGTGAAGGTAAAGCCGATATAATAAAATAAAGACAAATTAGTTTGTTTAAGGTTGGATGAAAAGAATCTTTTATCCAGCAATAGAGAGAATAGTATTGCTAAATTAACGTGTAATGCTGATGAAAGGGGCCAAATGGTGAGAATAGCTGTTTGCGATGATGAAAAATATTATAGGGAAAAAATAATGAAGTTGTTGAAGAAAGAGTTTGGAAAGAGAGAACTTCAGGATTACGTGATTGATGAATATGTGGCAGGAACAGAACTTTTGAAAGAAAATCATTTGCTTGTCTATGATATTATTTTTTTGGATATCAATATGCCGGAGGTAAATGGTATGGAAATAGCGGAGCGGATTCGCAAGGCTCATCCGAGAGTAGTGCTTGTTTTTATTACGGCTTTTGTAGATTATGCATTAGAAGGATATAAAACAGAGGCAATCCGGTTTCTGTTAAAGGATATGCTGGAACAGTCTTTTCCAGAATGCATAGAGGCTATTATCAGGAAACTGTCCTTACAGGCATATAAGGTAAAATGCAACAGTAAGGTAGGGGAGAAAGAGGTTCCTGTTGACAGAATCTGCTATATAGAAAGCATGGCACATAAGCTTCTGTTTCATATATCCGGCATAGAAGCACAACAGTATAGTGTATATGATAAGCTGGATCATATGGAGGAAATACTAGAAGGGTATGGTTTTTTGCGGATACATAAGAGTTATCTCGTGAATGTAAAGTACGTGGATGAGATTGCATGCTATGTTGTGAAACTGAAAAACGGAAAACAGCTTCCGGTTCCAAGAGAAAAATACCAGCAGGTAAAGGAGCGGTTTTATGAGATGGTAGGTGATATGCTATGACTTATTATGTACAGGCAGTACTGCTCACATGGATTGAAGCGTTAAGCTGTGGGATTTTTTGTGAAACTTTTTTGGAAAAAAGACAGATTGCCGTAAAGCAGCTCAGGTATTTATTCCTGTTTCTTTTATTTGCAGGTTTTATGGTAATATCGCTTTTGCCGGGTCTGACTTATTTTTTTAAAGCTGTTTTGGTAATCGTATGGATTGCATTGATTATGGTGATGCAGTATCAGAACAGTCTGTTAAAGATAGGTTTTGTAAGTACCGGTTATTATGGATTGGTGCTTTGTATAGACAGAATTATGATTATATTAATTGACCATGCAGCGGATACAGGAGCAGCCGAATTATTTAAAGAACCGGTTAAGGGAACAATCGTAGCGTTACTGTGCAAAATGATTTTGTTTTTGATTATCATTTTTCTGAACAAAAGATTCAGGACTTCCGGGGACATGAATTTTATAGCGGATAGGGAATGGCTACGATTTTTGCTTTTCCCTGTGATAACAATCATATGTATGACAGTGTTTGCTATGGAGGGAGAAGGCAGCAGGGCAATTTTGACTGCTTCTTTTGCATTGGTGTTCTCCAATTTTTTGATGTTTTATATTATGCGTGGCGTAGTGGAAAGGGAACAGAGGATTCGGGAGATACAGGTATCCAGGGAGCGGATTAAAAACCAAATGGATATGTACCGGTATATGGAAACAGTTTATAGCGAACAGCGGAAGAAAGTCCATGAGTTTAAAAACCAGCTTGGCTGTCTGAATGGGCTTATGGAAGGTGGAAATTACGAAGAAATGGAGCGGTATTTAGGAAAACTCACGGATAACTGGACAGGAGAAATGGACTATATTCATACCAATCATGCCATTGTTAACAGCATCTTAAATCAAAAATATAAATATGCTAAGAGCATGGGGATTCCAATTTTATTTGCTGTCAATGATTTGGGAGAATTACCGATTGGAGAGGAGGATATCGTGATATTGTTGGCGAACCTTTTGGACAATGCCATTGAAGCCTGCCAGAAGGTAATGGAGAGGGATAAAATGATAAAATTCCGGTTTTTGAAAGAAGAGAATAAGATTACCATTTCTATAAGAAATCCGGTGCAGGAGACTGTGAAGATAACAGCAGGCAGGTTGGAAACAACGAAAAAGAACCCAGAAGAGCATGGAATCGGGATGGCGAACATTCAAAGAGTGGTCGAAAAATACGGAGGAGAAAATATTTGGAGTTATCGGGATGGATATTTTACGCAGAGTATTATTTTTCATTATGGTAAGCAATCCATTTAATTTTAGAAACATAATAGTAAGATATCATCATATAAAGTAGGACCTCAATAGTTTTTTGAAATTCCCGTGTGAGGGGGAAAGTTGATTACAAACAGAATAAATTAGAGCAGTGAAAGTGACGATACAAATGCAGGAAGAACAGAAATGTTCTTCCTGTTTTTTAACAGAACTTCAGCAGCTGGCGGGGAAAGGAGACAGTATGGCAAAGTTTTTAAATTATGAGGACCGGCTGGACATAGAAAGCGGACTAAAGGAACACATGACTTTTACAGAGCTCGGAGAGAAACTTGGGAGAGACAGGACCACCATCACAAAGGAGATCCGGAACTATTCCATCGAACAGGACACCGGTTATGGAAGTTACCCGCACAATACCTGTAAATACAGAAAGGCGTGCAGGAGGAAAAAAGTGTGTGGAACAAATGACTGCAGGCATCCGCTGGTACCCGTGTGCAAACAGTGTGAGCTGATATGCAACCGTTACTGTGAGCATTATGAAGAAGAAATATGCACCCATCGTTTTAAACCACCCTATGTATGCAACGGATGCAGTGAAGTGAAGAAATGTACGCTGACCAAAACAGTTTACGATGCGTTGGAAGCCCAGAGACAGGCGACGGAAAAGATATCGGAATCCCGAAGCGGGATCCTTGCAACAGAAGGGGAAATCGCCAGACTCAATGAGATCCTGGTGCCTTTGGTAAAGCAGGGGCAGTCTATTCATCAGATCTATCTGACGCATAAAGATGAACTGATGTGCAGTGAAAAGACACTCTACAACTACGTGGATGGCTGCCTGTTTGATATCAGGAACATAGACCTGCCAAGAAAGGTAAAGTATCGTCCGAGATATAAAAAACCGGAGCTGAAAGTAGACCGGGGATGCCGTGTGGGAAGGAATTATCATGATTACGAGGTATATATGGAACAGCATCCGGACACAGCAGTGGTACAGATGGATTCCGTGATTGGGAGCAAGGGAGGAAAAGTCCTGTTGACGATATATTTCGTAAATGTGTCACTGATGCTGGGATTTTTACGGGAAGCGAACACCTCAAAGTCGGTGATAGATATTTATGATGAACTGTACCACCGTCTGGGAGGACAGGACTTCAGAAAGCTGTTTCCGGTCATCCTGACAGATAACGGAAGTGAGTTTTCCAATCCGAAGTGTATAGAGAACGGACCGGATGGAAAAGGATTTCAAAGGACAAGGATCTATTACTGCAATCCAAGTGCGCCGTACCAGAAAGCAGAGATTGAAGTGGGGCATGAGTTTATACGCAGGATCGTGCCGAAAGGAAGAAGCTTTGATGAACTGACGCAGGGAGACATAGAGCTGATGATGAACCATATCAATTCCTACCGGAGAAAGAAACTGAACGGAAAAAGTCCGTATGAGGCATTCTGCTTCTACTATGGAGAAGACCTGGCGGAGAGGCTGGGATGCCAAGAGGTTGCAGCCAAAGACATCAACCTCACCGCAAGACTTCTCAAAAAGTAACCTGAAGACAGAATAAAGCACAGACCGCCGGCTGAAATAAGAACAGCAAAAGACGTGAATTTTGACTTACAAAATTTGTAAGCCAGAACTGACGTCCGGTTTTTGTACCAAAAAATACCCTGCCATAAGGTAATTATATCATAAAAGTAAGGGAAAAAACGGGAAAGTCATTACAAAAGTGGAAAGTCGGGTACAAAATTTGAAGGTCGCTTTCAAAATGTGAAACTCGTTTACAAAACGGGAAACTCGGGTGACTATTGAGCATATAAAGTAGGAAACGGCAGAAAAGACTGCCGTTTTTTGCATTTTACCGCCTGTTCTTGCAAAACATATTTATTTTTTTGTTTTTTCTATATATAGTTAGATTATGCTAAGACTGTATTTTTAAAGTAGAGAGGCAAATTATGATAGGTAAATTTGTGGATTATTTAATCATAAATAATATTACTAGTGAAGATATGCGTGAAATGCATTTATATAATTTTGAGGTAATGATTGGAAAAATATTGAATTATGGAACCTTGTTACTGCTTTCATGGATTAATGACAATATACTTCAAACATTAGCATTTATGAGTGTTTTTTTTTCTTTGAGAAGCAGAAATGGTGGCTTCCATGCAAAACAATTTCTACACTGCTATTTGGGAACTATTATAATATATTTTTTGACATCAAATATAATGGTTCCGATTATGAAGACTTACAAGTATGTGTACTTATGTGTGGTTATAGTTTCTGTTATTATAGTGTTTCTTTTTGCACCAGTAAATCATCCCAATTTACAATTAAATGATGAAGAAGTACGAATATGTAAGAAGTCTGCAAGAAGGTTGATTGTTGGTATTTCAATAGGTGCAATAATTCTAATTAAATTGAACATGATTTCTGAATGTGTTTATTATATGATTGCCGGCATGGGAATCAACACAGGATTATTACTGTTAGCAAAAATATTAAAACAGGAGGTGAGAGAATGAAAAAAATGAAAGAAAAGGTACTAAAATGTGTTATTAAAACAGCAGAAAGAGTTGCAAAAACAGGTGGTGATGGGTGGCCGCCCTGCATTGGTTATATTTATCAGCCAAAACGTCCGGTACAATTGAAGGCACCTAAAAAATGATGTAAAGAATACGAAAAGTAAAGTATTAATAGTATTCTGTAGGACTTAGAAGTAGCCTGCAAATAAAAAGTCAATGCTGAATTGATAAACATTGAATACTTTATACAGGTTGAAAAAATAGGTATCAAAATAAGACCACCACATCTGTGTTGGTCTGAAAATGCGTTGTTGAATTATTCGGGTTTTGGAAGAGATGAAAGGTATTCTATTACCCGACCATAGTAGATTCACAAAAATGTATTATATCTGGTGGTACGGTAGTAGCTGAATTTCCATGCCAGACAATCGAAGATAGTGTGACTTCTGCTACATATATTAAGTCCTATTCTGTTGATGTAGATTTTACGAATATTGATACGGCAGTATTTTGTATTGTTCGAACAGGTAAATCATAGGTTCAACTTCAGGTTACGGATGAAAGTGGAAATACTGTACAAGACTATGCGACCATTTATGAAATACCTAAGAGATGGTATATATAGATAAGCCGTCTGCAGATGCAGGAATTTGCCATTATACGATTACTGTATCCGCATCCTCATATAATGAGAGTTCGGGTTCTTTGAGAGTGATTATAGGTAGTAAAGATGATGCGGAAGCAATGATGGGTGGGCTTGAAAATGCCGTGGATTTAGATGTGTTTCGGGACAGCTAGAACAATGATATATCAAGCACATATTCCCCAAGAAATAATGAATATTGGTTTATTACTTTTATGCCATTCCCCACGGTATTTACACTTTTAAGCAATAATTCAAATCTTAGATTTAAATTATTAGATATGGATAGCTTAAATGTGCTTTTTGATTCGAATGATTCAAACTGGGAAGCAATGCATTCTACTAGATTTACAGGTCAATATTCTTAAGCTGAAAAGGTAATTTTTGAAGCATTAACTGGTACTAGAAGATATTTTGTAATTTATCCGCTGGGGAGAAATGGTAGGTGCTCCTGATGATTATATAAGTGCGGGAGAACTTATGCAGAGAATAGCTCCGGAACAATATAAGGTATATTCATTAATGAGGGATGAAGCAATTGAGAAAAATGACGACAGGCTTTTACAAAAAGCAGTTAGGTTTGCCATTAATTGGGAAATGAGTGCTTATAAAAGCAATCCCCATCCGTTTAAGAAAAAGAAAAACAGGTAAATTGGAAGAAAAGTGTTGATAATACCAAGATAAGTAATCATTATACGAATACGAATCAATCGGATATAGACGCATTTATGGAGAGCATATTAGCACAAAATAAGATATTAAAAGTTGATTTCTTGCCTAATAACTTACAAAGATTTGCCAACTTTTTAGAATCTTTTTGATTGTTTTTTGTAATTTCAGATACTGGCACAGTACAGAAAATCTTATTTGAGGTAGACATTATAAGATGAGGAGGTGATTATAAAAATTATACAAAATGAGATGGCTTCAAGTAAGATATGAAGGATTGTATGCTAATTGTGAATGATGAAGAGCTTAATAATAGGTAGATAGTTTGTCGTTAATTACAAAGGTATAGTCATATTTCTTCAAAAACTGTTGGTGCTTTATAGTAAGGCATAGTGTTGGTATTAATAGTAACCTATTAATTGAGACTTGAAAAGGAGATTAGTTATGAAGATTAAAAAAATTTTCAAAAGTGTAATTGTATGTTTTGCTATGGTGGCAACATTATTTTCTGTGATGCCAACAATTCAGGTTAGTGCCGCTACAAATGGAATGGAAACAAGATATATTAATGGGGACGGCGTCCGCTTGAGAAAAGAAGGTTGGCTGGGAGGCAAAATTTTGGAGTTGATGTACGATGGAGAGAAAATCAATTACTTTCCGGATATTTATGGGTCAGATACAGAATATAACTATATGCAGAGGATTCAAACAAGCACATATGGTTTTGTAGACCATCACTATACGAGAAATTATCAATAAGATATAAGGCTACTACACTTTGTAGTAGCCTTGTTTAGGGAGAATGACATTGGTGAAAAAGATAACAATAGTTTTTTTAATAGTATTCGTAATGATTTTTTTTGTGTTTGGATGTGCAGAGCATTTGCCAGAAAGTCAAAATATGAATGAAAATAAATTGGAAAACGACAAAAGCGATTCACAGGAATTATCAGAGGAAAGTGAAAGAAAAGTTGAAGAAGTGCTTCCTCCAACAGATGTGGAGATATCTGATAAAAGTGCAGTCGTTTCTTATTCCGGAGAAGAGTTTGAAAAATCCGTATTTGCAGTGGGAGATACCATGTTATATGTCTGCGGTATCAAACCGGACGGAGAGTATTTTGTGGGCTGTATGCAACAGGAAGAAGATATTTTCCGGGAATTTACAATAGAAACGGATGAGGGTATGCGTGCCTTTAACATGGTAGTTGACAGGCAGGGAAGATGTCACATTCTATGGATGAGTGTGGAAAAATTTGAAGCAGGAGACCAGAGTGTTGACCGTATTACCTATGAAAAAAGCTGCATTACTATTGTTGATAATACAGGAAAGCTGGAAAAAGAAATCGATGTAACGGATTTGTTTTCCAGCGGATATAAGAGGCCATTTTGTTTTGTAACTGACAAGGATGGAAATTATTATTTTGAAAACGAAAAAGAAATTATTCAAATCCAAAATGACGGTACAAAGGGTACCGTTATCCTGTGTGACGGATGGGTAGAAGGAATCGGAATTGGAAAATCCGGAATTGTTTATTGTACATACCAACTAGAAAACGGGGAGAGAAAGTTAGGGCGGATAGAGGAAAATATGTTTTGTACTATAGATTTACAGCTTCCACAGTCTAAGGCTTCTTATGCCGGAATTTATGCAGGGACCGATGCTGAACTTTTCATTTTCAATAAAGAAAGCGGAGTATTTGCTTTTGACGAAGATGAAATAGAAACAAGACTGACAGAAACAGAATTACCGATAAAGGGACCGGAAATTGCTGGGTATGGAATCCTATCGGACGGACGGCTCTGTATTATGGAGCAGGGGAATGAAAGTGCCGTCTTTTATTATGTACCTACAGGGAAATAATTTTTGGGGAAAATGGTAGAAAAATGAATGCTGATTATAAAATAAGAAAGGAACCAGGAAAATTGGCAGATAAACATGTGATAGGTAAAGAAAAATTAAGGCTGTTCATTATTTTAATATTAGCGGTGTGCTTGACGGCGTGTGGCAAAAATGCAGAGGTGGAAACAAAGAACCAGAAGGTTTTAGTGCTGGCAGATTTTGATAATAGCGAGTACCTTCGGGAGCAGGTAAAGCAGTATAATGAGATGCAGCAGGAATACCGGATTGAAATAAAGCAATACGAAAGGTCAGAAGAAGTGGAAGAGGATGGGGTTCTTCTTTTGCAACGGGAGATAGCAGTGGGAAAAGGACCGGATATGATTAATTTTGGAAGCGGCTATACCACGAGTGATATCGTAGGAGGATATACAGAAGATTTATTTTCGTATCTGGAAGAAGATGCAGAGAAAGATTATTTTGAAAATATATTACAGGCATTTTCGTATAAATCGAACCTGCATGCCATACCACTCGGGTTTACCTTGAATAGCTTTGTAGGAACAAGGCAGAATTTAGGTGACCAAAGCAGTTGGACGATTACAGAGATGATGGAATGTTATTACGGACAGGAAAAGGAAAAGCTTTTGTATCCCGGTGCATTTAAGAAGGATGTGCTGGGCACTATTCTGACGGGAAGCATGGAATATTATATTGATTGGGAAACCGGAGAATGTAATTTTAATGGAAGCGAATTTTGTGATGTATTGCGGTTTTGTAATGGATTTTCAGACCATCTGGAAATCACGGATGATTTTTCCGTGAAACAAATTTTTCTGGAAGACAAAGCCCTGCTTCTGCCTGTAAGAATGCGTACTGTTTATGATATTTGCAGTGTGGAACATATTTTTGGCGGACAAGAGGTTACGTTTATCGGTTTTCCCGTAGACGGAACAAATGGAACCATGATACAATCCTGCGGCCCGGTTCTTGCAATTAGCAGAAACAGCGGGCATAAGGACGCCGCGTGGGCATTTATTTCATGGCTTTTAAGTCCTTCTGCTCAGAGTAAATTACCTTCCGGTTTTCCCCTGTGCCGCAGTACATTGGATGAACAGATATGTCATGCATCGGAAATAGAATATGAAACTGATGAAGAAGGAGTACAAAGGCAGGTAGTAAAGGAACGGGTAAGTTTTGAGGGAGAAGCCCCCATGGAAATTTATTGTATTACACCAGAGCAGGCAGAGCAATTAATTACATTGATTGAGCAGGCAGAAAATATCAGTCAGGTAGAACCTAAAATATACAGGATATTTTTGGAAGAAGCTGATTATTATTTTAATGGTGCGAAAGGTTTAGAAGAAACAGCAGATGTGATACAGTCCAAGATTTATATATATGTCAATGAAAAGAGATAGGAAAACCACACCAAGTTGTTAAAGAGACAAGAGGATGATAAATAATGTTAAAGAAATGGATATGGATATTAACGGCATTGCTGGGAATTATGGGCTGTATATGGGGGATTTATGAACTTTATAATTATTACTGTTGCTCACCTCTCAGCCTGACCTACAACTGACCTAGTTGCCTGTCACAGAATTAACCGATATACTGTCACCAAAGAATAAAAAGAAAGGATCCTGGAATCCTCTTCTTTGGCGAGTCGACGTATTCCAGGATGTATGGTGGTATCGCTACCATGGTTATCGTATCAAAGTATCGGTTAGAACGCAATGAGGAAAAAGATATTTTTAGTAATCAGTGAAGAAGATACCAACTGTCCGGAATGCGGAAGCCCTCTATGCAGGAGGGACAGGAAGCTACGAGTTCATAAAGAAGCAGGCGGAAAGAAAAGCTGGTTTGCCATTAACCGGCTGAAATGTACCAATGAAAAATGTCGGAGACTTCATAATGAACTGCCAGACTGTATGATTCCATACAAGCATTATGGTTCTGATATCATAGAGAATGTGGTGGATGAAGTGGTCGGTTCTGATGATTTAGAAACTGAGAACTATCCGTGTGAAGCAACCATGAAGCACTGGAAATGGTGGATCAGCCAAAATGAAGCAAACCTAGACGGACAGATGAGATCGATGCTGCATCATCTCATGGATTTTGATATAAAGTTCCTGAAATCCAGTGATTCTTTGCTGAAGGAACTAAAGGGAAGGATAAGCCCCGGGTGGCTCTCAGCAGTCGCCAGGTTTATATATAACTCCGGAGGCCGGATAGAACCGTATCCGGAGACGTAGGGTTATGCACCTACTTTTGTGTGCTGTCATTTCTTGTTGGTAATAAGATTGCCTCAAAAGGAGGTCGATGGTTCGTCTAATGCTTTTTTGAATTTTATAAAGAAAAGTTTAAATCCGGTCAGGTTTGTATCAGGCAATAACGGTGATCATGAGGCGATTTTGTCAGAAATTAATAAAACGTTATTATTAATGGGATTGGAGATGACAAATGAAGGAAAGTTAATTGAAGCTGTTGCCGCAACTACAGTTTCTGAAGTGGAGAGAAGAACTCGGAGTTTAGTAAGTGAATTACAAAAGAGACACATTCATACAGATGTAGTGAAGTGTTGCAAGGAGGAGTATCTTCAAGAGAATTATTTTCATGCGGTGTTTGAGGCTGCGAAAAGTTTATCTGAAAAAGTAAGAGAGAAAACCGGTATTCTGGATGATGGTTCTACACTGTTTAATACTTCGTTTTCAGTAAATAATCCAAGATTGGCATTAAACTCATTACAGACATCTACTGAAAGAAATTTACAGAATGGATTGGAAGAAATGTTAAATGGCGTCACACATATGATACGAAATGTAACAGCACATGAACTGAAAATTAAATGGGTTGTAAATGAGCAAGATGCAATTGATATATTAACAACAATTTCCTTTTTACATAAGCAGTTGGATGAGTGCTTTGTGGTTCCACAGCATATAATATATTTAAAGTAACTATTCAGCACCCCAATTGTGCATATTGCTTTTTGGTCAAAACGGAGAAAATAAAATTTCTGTTTTGCCATAGCTTTATTGCGAAAAGTGGATAACTTTTCAATGCAACTACCAAGTGTTTTTTGTCTGTGGATTACTAAACCATAAATCCTCGATTACAGCCAGATAACGTTCTATTTGTGGATTTTATCCGGGTATTATCGGCATTTAATCTCTGTTTTTTTGGGTTATCCACCGTCATTCTGACAGTATCCCAAAATGATACGATTCGCTTTTTGAACCATTTTCCGTTAAAATAGAAGCATCATATTTTATCGGAAGAAGGTGGACTGATTGACAAACAATGAACTGATCAAACAATTATTACAACAAAATGAAGCATTATCAGCAACAATCGCTGCGCAGCCCCAGTTAATTGCTCAACTCAATCAGACCATACGGGAACTGAAGGAACAGCTTAACAAGAATTCCAAAAACAGTTCCAAACCACCTTCAAGCGATGGCTATAAAAAACCTGCTCCGAAGAGCCTGCGCAAACCGTCCGACAAAAAGGTCGGTGAACAGGATGGACATCAGGGGATACATTTAGCGGTAATAACAGCTCCGGATGAAATAATCAAACATATGCCCTCCGCATGTGAAGGATGCCAGCATTATCAGATATGTAAAGGCACTGCATGTATCGCGGAAAAACGCCATGTTATTGATGCGGTTGTTGCAGTCAATGTAACGGAGCATCAGGCACTGGAACTTCCAATCTGTATACTGTATGGAGATACTCGCAGAGGTGATTCCCCTTCTAACGTAAAAGCAGCCGTACAGTATGGTGAAAACCTTCAGGCATTAGCTGTCGCACTAAATACCGTAGGTGCAGTCAGCATTAAACGCTCCCATGAGATTCTTTCCGGAGTATTTAACATTCCGATTGCAACAGGAACAATCAGCAGCATGGTAAAAAGATGCGCTGACAGTCTGAGTGAAACAGTAGGTAAGATCAAGGATAAGATGATCGGTTCTGCGCTTAGATATTTCGATGAAACCGGAACCAGAGTGGATAAAAACTCTGGTGGGTTCATGATGCCTCAAACTGTAAATATACCTATCTTGATATCAGTCCCAAACGTGGAACTGCAGGCATGGAACAATGCGGTGTTCTCCCGGAATTCAAAGGGATTGCTATGCATGACTGCTGGGCTTCCTACTGGAATTATCCGGATATTCAGCATGCAGTCTGCTGTGCCCATCTTCTCCGTGAATTAACAGGGATTGATGAAAAACATCCTGATCAGAAGTGGGCATCTGCATTTATAGACCTTTTACTGGAAATGAAAAAGGTCAAAGATAAAGCTGTAGAGAAAGGCAAGCACTCTCTGAGCTATTATCACTATCATAAGTTCGATAAGAAGTATGATGAACTTATCGAACAGGCTCGGAAGGAAAATCCACTTCCCGAAACCACGGAGAAAAAGCGTGGACGAAAGAAAAAAAGAAAAAATCCTTGCGTTGGTAGAACGCCTTGCGAATTACAAGGCCTCAGTCTGCCTTTTTATCCATAACTTCAATGTCCCATTTGATAACAACCAGGCGGAACGATATCTGCGGATGATAAAGGTGAAAACCAAAGTATCCAGATGCTTCCGAACTGAGGAAGGAGCCAGAGATTATCTAAAAATCATGGCCTACGTTGGTACGGCACATAAGCAGGGATACAATGCTTACGAAGCAATCAAAAATGCGATCTCAGGTTACCCTGATTTCATCTTTGAATAAGGTGGTTCTGAATAGTTACACCAGAAGTTGAATGAAAAGCCGGAAGAAATGAGATATAATGTAGAATCATAGCAGTGTCATTAAAAATAACAGAGTATTCAGAACTGTTAAATTTTATCCGGGAGGGAGTTACCAATGGGACGTACAGAAAATGTTGCAGTATTTGAGGATACCGAGAAGTGTTGTAAAAATAATAAAAGATTAAAGGAATCCATACAAAAATCTACGGAAGAACAGAGATTATATCCCGAATGGGAAGAGCTGCCCGGGATAAATAAGGATAAATACAAGGAACCGGCAAACGTTTGTGTTACGAAGAATCGTACGCTTGAGGCGGCAAAAGCATATCGTGGGACGAAAACCGCGGTACACAATTTTGCTTCGGCAAGCAATCCGGGCGGTGGTGTGCAAAAAGGAGCCAGCGCGCAGGAAGAATGCCTGTGCCGTTGCACGGGATTGTTCTTTAATCTGAATACGGTGGATATGTGGGCAGGATTCTACGGACCGCACAGAGCAAGTCATGATCCGCTGCATAATGACGATGTAATCTATACGCCGGGTGTGATCGTA
>OLGY01001301.1_pt1 | contig 13147 bp, 9 predicted proteins | sample 1605951 | NCBI WGS metagenome assembly OLGY01 (sample SAMN03283280) | human gut metagenome | biome: human-associated habitat; material: feces | host: Homo sapiens | place: Peru | collected 2012
TAGCGAGGGTTGCGACCGCCGTTGTGCTTATTGTGCTATACCAATTATCACCGGCAAGCACGTAAGCCGTCCGAAGGAGGAGATACTTGAGGAAATACGCGAACTGGTGGCAAGTGGCGTGAAGGAGTTCCAGATTATCGCTCAAGAACTGACATACTACGGAGTGGACATCGACGGCAAACGTCATATCGCCGACCTTATCTCGGACATCGCAGATATAAAGGGTGTGAAGTGGATTCGTCTGCACTACGCTTATCCTAACCAGTTCCCGTTTGAACTGCTTGACGTTATTCGTGAGAAGCCGAACGTTTGCAAGTATCTCGACATCGCTCTGCAGCATATCTCCGACAATATGCTCACACGTATGCATCGCCATGTTACTAAGGCGGAGACAATGGAGTTCATAGAGCGCATCCGCAAGGAGGTGCCGGGTCTGCATCTGCGCACAACACTGCTCGTTGGCTTCCCTGGCGAGACAGAGGAAGACTTCAAGGAACTCGTAGAGTTTGTGAAATGGGCACGCTTCGAGCGTATGGGGGCTTTCGCCTACTCTGAGGAGGAAGGCACATACAGCGCTGAACATTACAAGGATGATGTGCCAGCAGAAGTGAAGCAGCGTCGTCTCGACAAGATAATGGCTGTGCAGCAGCGTATCAGTGCAGAGATCGAAGCTGCTAAGGTTGGCAGCGTTCTGAAGACCATCATCGATCGCAAAGAGGGCGACTACTACATCGGTCGCACGGAGTTCTGCTCACCAGAGGTCGACCCCGAGGTGCTAATCAAGGCTACGCGCCGCCTGCGTGTCGGTGCGTTCTACGATGTACGTATCACCGATAGCGACGACTTCGACCTCTATGGCGAAGTAGAATAATATAATCATTACACATTCTCACCTTATATTATATATGAACAACAAGGAATACATCACAGAGCTATCTCGACGCACGGGATATTCGCAGGAGAACACTCAGCGCATGGTGCGTTGCGTGTTAGAGTCTATTGCCTCTACGTTCGATGAAGGTGAGAATGTGTCTGTACCAGATTTCGGTACCTTTGAACTGAAGAAACGTATGGAGCGCATCGTTGTCAATCCGTCAACGGGGCAGCGTATGCTCGTTCCACCGAAGATTGTGCTTAACTTCAAGCCTGCAACATCGGTGAAGAACAAGATGAAGAAAGGAGACGACGCGAATGGCTAAGGTGAATGATTTCGCTCGTGAGCTGAGTGAGAGGTACGGCTTATCGCTTAGTGACGCTTCCGACTTTATCGGTGCAATGTTCGATGTAGTAAATGAGGAACTTGACGACACTGATAGCTCGGTGAAGATAAAAGGCTTCGGCACTTTCAAGGTGTCGGCGGTGAGCGCACGCGCCAGTGTCGATGTGAATACTGGCGAACGTATTATCATCGATGGACGCAACAAAATCTCGTTCACTCCCGAGGTCTTGCTGCGCGACCGTGTCAATCGTCCGTTTGTACAGTTTGAGACTGTAGTGCTTAACGATGGAGTCGATTTTTCTGAAATAGATGATGAAATGGATGAGCTCTCCGATTCTGTAATTGAAACGGAACCTCAGGGGGTGCAGTCGTCCTCAACTGCACCAACCGATAAGTTGACCGACCAATCTGCCAATCAACCCACACCAACTGGGCAATCTCAGGGGGTGCAGTTGTCCCCAACTGCACCAACCGATCAGTTGACTGATCAATCCACCAATCAACCCACACCAACTGAGCAACCTCAGGGGGTGCAGTTGTCCCCAACTGCACCAACCGATCAGCCAACCGATCAGCCTTCCCCCTCAGAACCTGCATCAAAATTGGTAAACACAGAGGAACACCGTGACATGGCTCGTCGTTTGATGGCTCCAAAGAGCGAACCAATAGATGATGATAACAATAAGGCAGACGAAGAAAAGTCGGCTAACGACATAGATGAGTCAGACGATGAAGGCATTGTTATTGGTGGATGCAAGCAACGCAGTCCGCGTATGATGTATGTTCTCACTATTGCGTCGTTTGTTATACTCGTGAGTATTGGCATAGGTATGTATTTCCTCTATCAGCGAATAGAAGAGAAGAACCATGTCATAGATAGACTTGAGACACGATTGTATGCTCAACAAGACACGGCGGTAGCTGTTGAACCGCAGTGTGTTGTTAGTGATACAATAGCGTCTAATGATGCTTTGAAAGCAGCAGATGCACACACCGCAGAAAACATAAAGAAAGAGAAGAAAGACTCTGTTCGTGCGTCTAACTCTAAGGCTGCGACAGGCTCTACAGCAGTAATGTCTGCAGCACCAACAGCCACCACACCGTCCGACTACAACTATGATGTTCGTGTACGTACTGGTGCTTATATTATTGTTGGTGTTGCCAAAGTGGTTACCGTACAACCAGGGCAGTCGCTCGCCTCAATTAGTAAAGCCTATCTTGGAGAAGGTATGGAATGTTACGTTGAGGTGCTGAATAACTGCCATACAGTGAAGGCTGGTGACAAGTTGAAAATACCGGAAGTAAAGTTGAAACCGCGTAAAAGATAAAATAAGAGTAACATTTTGTAAACATTTGCTTGTTACTTTCAAAAATTAATTGTAACTTCGCCTGCGATAGTAATCAAACTTATATTAACTTAATAACAAACAGGCAGATGAAGAAATACAACTTTAATGCAGGACCTTCTATTCTTCCTCGCGAAGTGATCGAAAACACAGCAAAACAGATTTTGGATTTTAATGGTTCAGGACTTTCTTTGGCAGAGATTAGCCATCGTGCAAAGGATTTCCAACCTGTTGTTGATGAGGCTGTAGCCCTTATCAAGGAACTCTTGAAGGTGCCAGAAGGCTATTCGGTATTGTTCCTCGGTGGTGGCGCTTCATTGGAATTCTGTATGATTCCTTACAACTTCTTGATTAAGAAGGCTGGTTATCTCAATACGGGTACATGGGCAAAGAAGGCGTTGAAGGAAGCTAAGCTCTTTGGCGAAGCTGTTGAGGTGGCTTCTTCTGCAGACGCAGGCTATACATTCTATCCAAAGGATTACGAATGTCCGACAGATCTCGACTATTTACATATTACAACTAATAATACTATTTATGGTACCGAAATCCGCAAGGAGCCGGAAGTGCCTGTAAGACTTATCGGCGATATGTCTTCTGATATCTTCAGCCGTCCTATCGACGTTGCTAAGTACGACTGTATCTATGCAGGTGCTCAGAAGAACCTCGCTATGGCTGGTGTTACCCTCATCATCGTAAAGGATGAATGCTTGGGTAAGGCTCCGCGTCAGATTCCGACAATGCTCGACTACCGTACACACGTAGAGAAGGGTTCTATGTTCAACACGCCTCCTGTAGTACCTATCTACTGCGCTCTCGAAACACTGCGCTGGATCAAGGCTCAGGGTGGAGTAGAAGAGATGGCTCGCCGTGCTGAGGCTCGCGCTAAGGTGCTCTACGACGAAATCGACCGCAACAAGTTGTTCCGTGGTACAGTAGAGAAGGACTCTCGTTCTTTGATGAACATCTGCTTCGTTATGAACGACGAGTACAAGGATCTTGAGAAGCCGTTCTTTGAGTACGCTACACAACGTGGCATGGTCGGCATCAAGGGTCACCGCTCAGTAGGTGGCTTCCGCGCAAGTTGCTACAACGCTATGCCTATGGAAGGCGTTGAGGCTCTCGTTAAGTGCATGCAGGATTTTGAAAAGGAACATTAATAAATAGTATAGCTATGAAAGTATTAGTGGCAACAGAGAAACCGTTTGCAAAGGCAGCGGTTGACGGCATTAAGGCTGAGATAGAAGGTGCAGGCAACGAACTCGTTCTGCTTGAGAAATATACAGAAAAGCAGCAGCTTCTTGACGCTGTGGCTGACGCAGACGCGATGATCGTGCGCTCAGACAAGGTTACACCAGAGGTGCTTGACGCTGCAAAGCAGCTTAAGATAGTTGTACGTGCCGGTGCCGGTTACGACAATGTCGACTGTGCTTACGCTAAGGAGAAGAACGTTGTTGTTGAGAACACACCTGGTCAGAACTCTAATGCTGTGGCTGAACTCGTATTCGGTTTGCTCGTTTACGGCGTTCGCAACTTCTACAACGGCAAGTCGGGTAGCGAGTTGAAGGGCAAGAAGCTCGGCATTCTCGCTTTCGGCAACGTGGGTAGAAACGTGGCTCGCATCGCTAAGGGCTTCGACATGGAAGTTTATGCATACGACGCATTCTGCCCAAAGGAGGCTATTGAGGCTGCTGGCGTTAAGGCTGTCGACTCTCAGGACGCTCTCTTCGAGAACTGCGACATCGTTTCGCTGCACATCCCTGCTACTCCCGAAACAAAGCAGAGCATCAATGCAGCTCTTGTCGGCAAACTCCACAAGAACGGCATCCTCATCAACACAGCTCGTAAGGAAGTTATCAACGAGCCTGAACTCCTTGCCCTCATGGCAGAACGCACCGACCTGAAGTTCATCACAGACATCATGCCGGACGCTAACGAAGAGTTCCAGAAGTTCGAAGGCAGATACTTCTCTACACCTAAGAAGATGGGTGCTCAGACAGCAGAGGCTAACACCAACGCTGGTATCGCAGCTGCTAAGCAGATCAATGCTTTCTTCGCAGACGGCTGCACTAAGTTCCAAGTTAACAAGTAATTAAGTAAAAATCCCCGATAACCCCACCCCTTTGCCCCATAGGGAGGACATAGTGGTGGGGTTTTAAAATAATCATACTATGGCAACAGTAAAACCATTCCGTGGCGTACGTCCACCGAAAGACCTTGTTGAAGAAATAGCATCACGTCCTTACGACGTGCTCGATAGTGAAGAGGCAAGAGCTGAGGCTGGCGATAACGAGAAGAGTCTTTATCATATCATCAAGCCGGAGATCGACTTCGAGCCAGGCACAAGCGAGTATGATCCGCGCGTTTACGAGAAGGCTGCCGCTAACTTCAAGATGTTCCAGGAGAAGGGTTGGCTTCGTCAGGACGCAGACGAGAACTATTATATCTACGCTCAGACCATGAACGGCAAGACTCAGTACGGACTTGTTGTGGGTGCTTTCGTCAACGATTATCTCAATGGCACAATCAAGAAGCACGAGCTGACACGCCGCGACAAGGAGGAAGACCGCATGAAGCATGTTCGCGTAAACGATGCCAACATCGAGCCGGTGTTCTTTGCTTATCCTGACAACGAGGTGCTCGATGCGCTCATCAAGCGCTACGCAGCAACAAAGCCCGAGTACGACTTCGTTGCTCCCGATGACGGCTTCGGTCATCAGTTCTGGGTTATTAGTGACAAGGCAGACATCGAACTGATTACTAAGGAGTTCGCTAAGATGCCGGCTCTCTACATCGCCGACGGCCACCACCGTAGCGCTGCTGCTGCTCTCGTTGGTGCAGAAAAGGCTAAGAACAATCCGAACCATAAGGGCGACGAGGAGTACAACTACTTCATGGCTGTTTGCTTCCAGGCATCGCAGCTCACCGTGCTCGACTATAACCGCGTTGTAAAGGACCTCAACGGACTTACATCAGAGCAGTTCCTTGACGCTTTGCGCGAGAACTTCGAGGTTGAGGACAAGGGCGAGGCTATCTACAAGCCGCAGCGTCTGCACGAGTTCTCACTCTATCTCGACGGACATTGGTATTCGCTCACAGCCAAGCAGGGCACATACGACGACCACGACCCTATCGGTGTTCTCGACGTAGACATCTCGAGCCGTCTTATCCTCGACAAGGTGCTCGGCATCACCGATTTACGTTCAGACAAGCGCATCGACTTCGTGGGAGGTCTTCGTGGTCTCGAAGAGCTGAAGCGTCGCGTAGACAGCGGCGAGATGCGCATGGCGCTCGCCCTCTATCCGGTTTCAATGAAGCAGATAATCGACATCGCCGATAGCGGAAAGATTATGCCGCCAAAGGCAACATGGTTTGAGCCTAAGCTCCGCTCAGGGCTCATCATCCACAAGCTGTCGTAACATAGTAGTAGATAAGTGAATAAGCAACGAGTAGACAAGGTGGTTTGCATAAACGTTTGTTATGCATCTCGCCTTGTCTACTTGTCAATTTAATATCAATGGAGCCAAAAGACGAATTTCTAACAATCACAGACACACCCGCAGAAGGCTTTTACAGCGAGAAACGCAGTAAGTTTCTCGCTTTTGCCTTTCATGTCACTTCCGAGGAGGAGGTGAAGCAATACGTAGCAGAGTTTCGCAAGAAGTATTATGACGCGCGTCATGTGTGCTGGGCATACATGCTCGGTGCTGACCGTACTGATTTCCGTGCCAACGACGATGGTGAGCCGAGCAGCACAGCCGGCAAGCCCATCCTCGGTCAGATCAACAAGAACGAGTTGACCGACATTCTTATCATTGTTGTGCGCTATTACGGAGGTGTCAATCTTGGCACAAGCGGACTTATTGTTGCCTATCGCACCGCAGCGGCTGAGGCAATAGCCAACGCAGAGATTGTAAGTCAGTTCGTAGAGGAGGAGGTTGTTTTCGATTTTCCTTACATTATGATGAACGACGTAATGAAAATCATCAAGGACATGTCGCCGCGCATTATCAGCCAGACCTACGACAACACCTGCGAGATGAAACTCTCAATTCGTAAGTCGGAGGCTCCAATGCTTAAAGCCAAGTTCGACAAGCTGGCGTTTAAAGAAGATTAGTTGAAATCATCCCCATATCACCATCACATTATGAGTAAAGGAAGGTGTTCCATTCCTGCCGTAGTCTTGTGAAAATTACATTGTTTAAAGATATGGTTAAGAAAAAGTGTTTTGCGAAAAAATCTACCATATCTTCCATTTTGGAGTATAACGTGCTGTGTATCAGCGAAGTAATTGCTGGAAGATACCTGAACAATAGGGGCTATCTTCCAGCCTATCTTCCAGTCTATCTTCCAGTTTGTCTTCTAACTCATCTTCTGTCCGTTTCTCGACATTGTTGTAGCGTGGCAATATTGTTGTTGTAGCGTGGCAATATTGTTTGCGTAGCGTGGCAACGTTGTTTGCGTAGCGTGGCAATATTGTTGTTGTAGCGTGGCAACATTGTTGTTGTAGCGTGGCAACATTTAGGGGTGCATTCTATGTTTAATTATAGTGTTGACAACGCTCGTTTCAAATGTCGTTTTCGTTAAACGACTCTTTCAATCCATTAGGTGCAAAAACCGATGCACTATCTTCACATTCTTGATATTCAGCTGTTGCGCATATTCCCTCGTGCCACGCTTATTCTTTGTGCTATTTTGCGGTAGCTCTGATATGGCAAAGGTAGTTATAATCAATGAAAATCGAGCAGAAAGTAGTTGGATTTTGATTGTAGAGCTTTGAATTGGTGCTATTTCGTTTAAAAATAGATGTAAAGCGCAATAACATGGATAATTATTTCCGTAATCTTTCTTGATTATCCAAGATAATTTTTATATTTGTAGACCAAGAAACACATGAAAGGATATGGCAAAGAAAGATATCAATCGCATCAAGATAGTATTGGTTGAAAACAAAAGGACAGCCAAGTGGCTGGCAGACGAAGAAAAGCCGGATTGAGATAGAAGCAGAGAAACTTCTTAATATCTCATCAAACCAGTAAGACGAATACAATTAGAAGATTATGACAACAAAGGAAATAGACGAAAAATCGTTAGATAACGCACACCGCCTCTATGAGTCGGGCGATATAGATAGAATTCCAGTTGGAACTACAGTAGGTATTCAGCAGATACATCATTATCTGTTTGATGGTCTATACCCGTTTGCTGGCGTCATCCGCGATAAGAATATAGCCAAAGGCGGTTTCCGCTTTGCCAATAGTCTTTATCTTGAAGCAGCCCTCGCTGCCGTAGAGAAAATGCCTGAAGATTCCTTTGAGCATATCATTGAAAAATATGTTGAGATGAATGTGTGTCATCCTTTCATGGAAGGTAACGGTCGCTCCACACGCATCTGGCTCGACATGATGCTCAAACGCTCTCTTGGCAAAGTGGTCAATTGGCAGTATGTGGACAAAGACCAATACCTCTCGGCAATGGAACGGTCTCCCATCAATGACCTCGAACTGCGTTATCTCCTCTCGCAGAACCTAACTTCAGACACGGAGAGCCGCGAGGTGATATTCAAGGGAATTGAGCAGAGCTATTATTATGAGGGGTATGAGAAGTAAACTGCATGCAATTGAATGTACGTTTAGCCAAAGAAAAATATGATAACAAAAGATAATCTCAAAAAGGTACTTTCCTTTCTCGGCTTTGAAAAAGCAACTGTAGGTGAATACTATTCCAAAATATATTCAACATGTAGTATTCATGTAGATTTTGGCAACGAGACCTTAATATATCCTGAAGATAAAGGTCTTGTTGTTAATGATAGAACGACGAGTAACTTTTCGCACAATGAGAATTTTGTTGTGTTTGAATGCGTGTGCCGTTTGCTGGATAAAGGTTACCGTCCAGAACATATTGAACTTGAACCAAAATGGCAACTTGGACGTGATGCGAAAAGTGGCAAGGCGGATATTGTTGTCAAGGACGAAAATGGCAGTGCCCTGATTATAATAGAATGTAAAACATCTGGAGCAGAGTATAATAAGGAAATCAAAAATACGGAAGAATATGGCGGTCAGTTATTCAGTTATTGGCAACAAGAAAATGCGGCCCGCTGGTTGGCTTTGTATACATCTGATTGGAGAGATGGTGATATTGTAGTAAAATCGAAAGTTATAAATTGCTCTGATGATGCCAATATCATTAAAATGGCAGAGAAGGACAATAATGTACTTGTCTATTGTAATGCTCATAATGACGAAGAACGCTTTAATGTTTGGGATGAAACCTATAATAAAACCTGGCTTGATAATGTTATTTTTGACGATGATAGTCAAGCTTATAACATTGGCATTCCCCCATTGCGGAAAAATAAATTGCGTAATTTTACTCCTGATGACAAAATTGTAAATCGCTTTGAAGAAATTTTGCGCCACAACAATGTCTCAGACAAGGAAAATGCTTTCAATCGACTCGTAGCTCTTTTTATTTGCAAACTTGTTGACGAGATAAAGAAACAGGATTTTGAGGAGGTGGAGTTTCAGTACAAGCCGGGAACAGACACATACGAGTCTCTTCAAGATAGGTTGCAACGTCTTCATACGCAAGGCATGGAAGAATTCATGAAAGAGAAAATCTTCTATGTCGCAGCTGATTATGCAGAACGGTTATTCATGCAATATACTGGCAAAAAACGCAAGCAGGCGATTGAAGACTTGAATAACACAATTCGTATATTGAAGTTCTATTCAAACAACGATTTTGCTTTCAAGGATGTTCACAATGAAGAGCTGTTCTTTCAGAATGGCAAAATTTTGGTTGAGGTAGTGCAGCTGTTTCAACCTTATCGCATTGTATATCCAAGTAAACACCAGTTTCTCGGAGATTTGTTTGAGCAACTTCTCAATAAGGGTTTCAAACAAAATGAAGGGCAATTCTTCACGCCAACTCCGATAACTCGTTTTATCTGGGATTCTCTTCCCTTGCAAACATACATTTCAAATCATGGATTACCCAATGTGATCGATTATGCTTGCGGAGCTGGACACTTCTTGACCGAGGCCGTTGAAGCTATCAATGCCGTGCGAAAAAATAACGAAAACTCATGGGTTGAAAAACATATCTATGGCATAGAAAAAGACTATCGCTTGGCACGTGTGTCAAAGATTTCCATGTTTATGAATGGAGCTGGTGGCGCAAACATCATATTCGGTGATGGACTTGAAAACTACAAGGATAAAGGCATAGAAAATAGGGCATTTGACATTCTTGTGGCAAATCCACCATATTCCGTCAGTGGATTTAAGTCACATCTAAAGTTGCGAAATAATGATTTCCGTTTGCTCGATGTCATCACAAATGACGGAAAGGAAATAGAAACGCTCTTTGTAGAGCGTATTGCTCAGTTGCTGCGTCCGCAAGGATTGGCGGCAGTAGTCTTGCCGGCCTCAATTCTCAGCAACCCATCAAACAGCTACATCGCTGCTCGTGAAGATTTACTGAAGAATTTCTACATTCGTGCCATTGTCAGTTTTGGCAGCAAAACATTCGGGGCTACCGGGACAAATACTGTAACATTGTTCCTTGAACGATACAAAGAACCACCATGCATTGCCAAACTTTCAGAAGATAGCGTTGATGCCATTATGAGTGGTGAGGATATTTCAGAGTTTAAAGACAAACAGATTCTTGCAGAGTATTTGCAAATGCAAAATGTTAGTGAAGATATTTATTTTCACTTCATTCGGCGTGGATTAAACTTGGCTGAGCTTTCGTCAAATCAATATACCAAGGTATATGTTGATGCCTTTAATGGAATGGCTATTTCTTTGCCAAAAAAATGTTCGGAAGAAGAGGCTAAGCGCATCCGTTTGGAAAAATTCTATGATTTTGCGCTTGATGTAGAAAAAGACAAGTTGTATTATTTTGCACTTGTTCGTGAACAAAAAACTTTGATCATTACGGCTCCATCTGACAATAAAGAACAAAAATTATTCTTGGGCTATGATTGGAGTAACAGAAAGGGAGCAGAAGGTATCATAATCAATACTCCTGGTGGAAAGCTGTACAATCAAGAAGACAGATTCGCTCGTGGTACTCTTGCTTGTGCTGTGCGTAATTCTTTCTTAGGAGCAGACACTATTTTGTCAGATGTTTTGATGAACTATGCACATAATGCGACCTTGAAGAATTTATTTGATTGGTCGAAAAGTAATTTTGATAAAGCTATTGGCCTCATTACAAAGCGAGTAGTTGTATTACATAGTTATTATCCTATAAAGAAGATATCAGACTTGATACTTATCAATGAAAAAGATAAGAATCCAACAGAAAGCCCTGACAAGAATTTCATTTATGTAGATATTTCTTCTGTAGAGAATGGAACTGGTATAGTTTCTTATGACAATAAGTTATTAGGGAAAAACGCTCCAAGTCGTGCTAGACGATATGCTTTAAGTGGCAGTACCATTGTTTCGACAGTCCGTCCTAATTTAAGAGCTTTTGCATACATATCTGAAGAGCATAAGGAGGCCGTTTACTCAACTGGCTTTGCTATTTTGAGATCAAAAGACGAAAAACGGTTGCTTAATAAGCTCATTTATATTTACTTCATGAATTTAGAGCCTTTAATGGAGCAGATAATAGAGAAAATGCCTAAAGGACAATATCCAAGTATAAATAAGGCTGATATAGAGTCTCTTCAAATACCTGTCCCTCCCATCGAAATTCAAAAGAAAATTATCTCTGAATGTGAGGCCATAGATGCGGAGTATAACACAAGTCGCATGGCTATTGAAACTTACCGCCAAAAGATTAGCGATATCTTTAACAAACTTGAAGTTATTACTAAAGATAAAATGGGGGGGGGTAAAAATGCTTAAGCAAATATGTTATTACTCTAATGAACGTATAAGTATGAGCGAAATGTCAGTTGCTGATTATATCAGTACCGATAATCTCTTGCAGAATTGCGAGGGCGTAAAACCATATGATGGAGTGCCGAATACAAATTCGGCAGTTAAATATAAAAAAGGTGATATTCTGTTATCTAACATTCGCCCATATCTAAAGAAGATTTGGCTTGCAGACAAAGATGGTGGTTGTAGCCCTGATGTTTTAGTCATAAGGCTTGATTCTCATGATTGTTTGCCGGAATATGTTTACCATGTTATGGCTCGTCAGCAATTCTTCGATTATGTGATGACAGATGTGAAGGGCATGAAAATGCCAAGAGGCAATAAAGATAATATAATGCGATATGAGATTCCTGTAATTCCTCTCGCAGAGCAACAGCAAGTTATTAATCAAGTTAAGGAGTATAAAGAGCAAATAAATATGGCTCATAAAATAATTACTGGTTGTCCAAAGCGAAAGAAAGCTGTGCTTGAAAATTATCTGAACTAATATGAGAAGTGAAACCATTTGTCCGATACTATTTGAATTATTTCGGACAAATGGTCTAAAGAAGATACAATTATGGCTGACAATAACAAGCAACTATACCTTGACTTCGAAGCCTACGAGCGTGTGGCAGAGCCACATAAACGCGAAAGGGCTTCGGCATGGCGCACGGCTATCGGTCTGCAAGATGTTGACGGACTGAAGGTGTCTGACTATCTGAAAGAGACGGCTGTCAGACACATTGAGGGCGATATTACCATTGATGATGTGCGCGAACAGTTGAAATCGTATTATGTCAACAAAACTACTCATGATGAGGACGATGCCGAAAAGGAAGAGGCCGACCGTGTGGCTGCCAATATAGCCAAGCTACTGAGCGAGAAGTCTTTTTCGTTTACAGCATTGGAATTTCTGAATATCCATAGGCACTTGTTTGAGGGTGTATTCAAACATGCTGGTGAAGTGCGCCCCTATGACATCAGCAAGAAGGAATGGATATTGCAAGGAGATACTGTTGTGTATGGACGTGCTGCCGACATTATGATGGCGTTGCGATATGACATTCAGCAAGAAAAGGACTTTAATTATAAAGGACTGTCAACGGATGAAATCATTAGTCACATTGTAGATTTCGTCACCTTGCTATGGCAAAATCATCCGTTTCGTGAGGGTAACACACGAACAACAGCGGTGTTTGTCATCAAATATCTGCGCTCTATCGGTTTCAAGGTGGACAACGATTTGTTTGCCAACAACTCTTGGTACTTTCGCAATGCCCTTGTTCGTGCGAACTATCGCAATCCGTCAAAGGGTATAGAGCCCAACAAGTCATTCCTCATAAGGTTCTTCCGTAATTTGATGTTGGGCGAACATCATGAACTGAAGAACCGTTATATGCTTATAGGGTATAGCGATACTGACGAACCCCATACAAGTACCCATACAAGCACCCATACAAGTTTTGATGAAACGGCATCTGCGTTATCTGAAAATATAAAACGTTTACTTGTTGCGATTGGCACAGATGAAAAGAGCGTAAAGGAAATGATGGAGGCGGTAGGTTTGAAGAATCGTCCCAATTTCCTTGAATATTCTCTTACGCCAGCCATTACTGAAGGCTTGGTAAAAATGAAATTTCCGAACTCGCCACATCATCCTCGCCAGAAATATCTTCTGACCGTGAAAGGGTTAGCGG
>OLGY01001302.1_pt1 | contig 13138 bp, 14 predicted proteins | sample 1605951 | NCBI WGS metagenome assembly OLGY01 (sample SAMN03283280) | human gut metagenome | biome: human-associated habitat; material: feces | host: Homo sapiens | place: Peru | collected 2012
ACTCGTCCACCAGATTCATAAAGTGGACGGTATTCTCACCCTTGCTGTTCCGGTCGATGACCAGATAGAACGTGTTGCCCGACTTGCTGACCAGCGTGATAAACTGCTGGCCGGAGCCATCGGAGTAGGATGTATGGTAGTCATCCACCAGCGTCAGATTGCCCTCCGGCGTCAGCGCGCCGGAGTCCTCGTCCGTGACCGTGACGGCATCTTCTTCGTCCGTGCTGGCCGTCAGGACGGGCGGCTCCACTTCTTCGGTATCGCCGCCATAGGCGAAAGCAGGTGCGGCCATACCGACGCACAGAACAGCGGACAGCAGCAGAGTGCAGACCTTACTCATCATCTTCATCGTTGGAATCCTCCTTATTATTAAAGGTAGCACCGACCGCAGACAACGCAGCCGGAGTCGGGGTGGTGGTGGCGGACTGGCGCAGCAAAGCGGCAAGCTGTTCCGGGGTGACACGCGCACTGCGCACCATCTCGTTGACCTCGGCAGCTTCCGCTTCCTGAATCCGCCGCTCCAGACTTTCGATGCGGTTGTTGATTTTGATGCGCCGCTCCTTCTCTTTTTCGAGAGAAGCGCGCAGCTTATCGAGTTTTTCGCTCATACTTTCCTCCAATCATTTTGAAAGCCGGCCAAAACCGGCCAGATATTTTTGCCAGTAGCTTGAATGGATGTTGGCGTATTTGATGGGGTCGCCGGCACTGACCATCATGCCGTTCCCGAGGTAGATGCCGACGTGGCTCATCCCGGGGGTATCATACGTTCCTTTGAAGAAAACTAAATCACCGGGCTTGGCTTCGGCCTCGCTGATGTGCTGGCACTTGTTCCACAGGCCATTGGCGGTGGTGCGTCCGACGTCATAACCAGCCTGATTGTAGACCCAGCAGACATAGCCGGAGCAGTCGAAACCGGTTTCCGGTGAACTGCCGCCCCATACATAGGGCGTGCCGATGTATTTCTGCGCCTCCTTATAGATTTTGGAAAATTCTTCGTCGGTCAACGCCTCTGCCGGGATGGTGTAGTCAATGCCAGCTTCGCCAGAGCCATCCGAGCCGCCTGCGGGCAGACCACCATTAAAAAGGTACGGCCTGCCGCCCTTGGTGTCTTGGAAAATCTCATAGCGCCGCCACTGGTCTTCTGTCAACTCTTCCCGAATGACCACCTCCAATCCTTTGTTTTCCAGCTTGGTATGGAAGATTTTGTATTCGTAAGGCACCTGCACGGTGTAGGGCATCAGCGTGAGCGGGTCTATCATGACGACCGTTTTGTAGCGGGTCTGAATCTCCACCCATGTTGTGAGCTTGTACTGCTTCTCAAAGATTTCTTTTAGCTTGCCCTGCACCTCACTGCGGGTGTAGTCGTCGTACAACGTGCTCAGAAACGAGGTGAGCTGCCACGGGTCGTGGGTGATCTCGTCCAGATGATATTGGTACTCGTCATAGCCGGGGTGGTCTTGCAGGGTACGCTTGATTTTCTTTTCCAACTCCTTCTCCAGATCCTTATAGTCCTGTTCTGCTCCACGAATATCGCGGTCTTCCGCTGTGTAGATGGTCTGGCCGCTGACCTGCGTAGTGCCGGAAAAGAGGATAGAGCAGGACGAAAAGGCCGACATGACCAACAGCAGAAGCATAAGAAAAACGCCCACGACCACTAAAGCGTGCGCGTTGCCCTTTGCAAAATTTGCAATGCCGTTGACGGTGGTGCTGACCACTGACTTGCCCCTGTCGATGGCCTGCTCCATACCAGACTTTACAGCAGATGTGCCGCTGGATGCCGCTTTCTGTCCGCCCGCAGTCTGGGCTGCTGTGCCGCCAGAATGGGCCGCAACGTAATAGCGTTTCTGGATGTCCCTCTTCTGCCGCCACCGGGAAAACCAGTTCGAGCCGCCCTCACTGCTGGCTGTTCTGCCAGAGTCCTCGGCTGTTTCAGCCTTGTTCAGCCCGAATGCAGCGGATTTTGCGGCAGGAGCTTTCTTCTTATGTAGCTTGGCTTTTTTCTTGAGCTTTCGGGAATAGCGGGGTCTGGAAAATTCGCTGATGGCATCTTCAGCCTTCATGCCCTCGTTGAGAGCCTGCGTACCTACATTGTCCTCCTCGTACTGGTCAACCTCCTGATGCGCCGCAGACCGGGCGGCAGCAGCGGCATACATGGCCCGTTTCTGCTGTTTGGTCATGCGGGATGCTTCGTCCGGGGTGATGTCTGCTTTGCCAAAACGCAGGTGCTGGGATTTTTCTGCGGCCTTGTCGGCCTCCAGCTTGAGCTTTTGCTTTTTGGGCTGCGACTGCTCTACCTTGGACTTTTTCGGCGGGGAGCGTATGACGGTGCGCTCCTTATCCTCCTCAAATTTCAGCTTCGGCTGCTTTTCACTCATGCTTTTCCGCCTCCGTTACCTCGGAAAGTTTGGTGGTCATGATTTTGTACAGCTCAAGGTCATGCGGGAAGTGGTCCACAAACGGCAGAATGGTATTGCCATAGAACAGCAGGCCCTCGCCGGAGCCGCTGTGGGTGACGTAGGAGAGCTGGTGGGGCGAGATGTTCAACTGCTTGGCGAGGATCTGCCGGTCGCCGTTAGCCTGATTGAGCATATACACAAAGTCGCTGTTCTCGAAGATGTTCGAGACTTCGGGGCTGGACAGCAAATCCTTGCAATTCTGGGTCAGGCCCGTGGGAATCCCGCCCCATTTGCGGAAACGCTTCCAGATTTCGATGCTATAGGCTGCGGTCTGCTCTTCTTTTAAGAGCAAATGGAATTCGTCGATATAGTATCGTGTAGACTTTCCGGCATTACGATTGGCGGTCACACGTCCCCACACAGCGTCCTGCACGATGAGCATACCCAGCTTTTTGAGCTGCTTGCCGAGCTGCTTGATGTCGAAGCAGACGATGCGGTTGTGGATGTCCACATTGGTACGGTGATTGAAGATGTTCAGCGAACCTTTGACGTAGATTTCCAGAGCGGCGGCCACATGGTGGGCCTCCGGCTCTTCCTGCGTCAGCAGGGCATTGTAGAGGTCTTCCAGCAACGGCATATTTTCGGGAATGGGGTGCTCAAAATATCTGCGGTAGATGGTGTGGACGCAGCGGTCGATGACCGTCTTTTCTACAGGCTGCAAGCCCTCCTTGCCACCCACCACCAGTTCACAGAGAGAAAGCACAAAGTCGGCTTTCAATGCCAGCGGATTGTCCTCCTCGCTGTAATTGCTGTTGATGTCCAGCGGGTTGATGTACTGGGTGCTGGCAGGGCTGATATGGATGACCTGTCCGTGCAGACGCTCCACCAGCGGAGCGTATTCGGCTTCCGGGTCTGCGATAATAATATCATCGTCTGTCACGAGGAACGCATTGCAGATCTCGCGTTTTGCTGCAAAGCTTTTGCCTGAGCCGGGAGTGCCGAGAATCAGGCCGTTGGGATTCTTCAACTTTTTTCTATCCACCATGATCAGATTGTTCGATAACGCATTCAGGCCGTAGTACAGAGATTCCTTGTCACCATCGAAAAGCTCCTGCGTGGTGAACGGCACAAAGATGGCTGTGCTGCTGGTGGTCAGGCCGCGCTGTATCTCGATTTGGCAGTCGGCCAGCGGTAGAGAGGACATAAGGCCCTGCTCCTGCTGGAAGTCAAGGCGGCACAGCTCACAGTTATGCTTCTGGGCGATACTGACAGCTTGAAACACATTGTTTTCCAACTCCTGCTCGGTGCGCCCAGTGTTTAACACCAAAAAGGTAACGAGAAACATACGCTCGTTCTGGCTTTGCAGCTCCTTCAAAAGAGCCTTGGCGTCACGGCCATACGTTGCCAAATCTGACGGCAGAATGTCCATATCGTACCCGGCGCGGACTGCTTTTTTCTGCTCCTCAATCTTTGATTTATCGAGTTCGGTGATGGTATGCTTAATGGTTTTGATGGCCTTGTTCTGGTCAACCGACTGGATGTGCATGGTGACGATCTGGCTGGAATCCATGTCGAGGAAGTCTTTCAGCAGCTGGTCACTCAGGTCGGAGGCAGTGATGGACAAAAAGCTGACCGCACCGAAGATGCCGCCCATCTGGAAGGTGCGGCTGTTCTTAAAGGCCAGCGCCGTCGGCGCGATGGCGTCCTTTACGGACAGGCCGCTTTTCACGAGGTCTTTCCAGTCGAAGTGAAACTTCGAGGAACCATCCATGTTCAGCATCCCGTGCATGAGCCGCAGGCGCTCCTTGCCGTCCAGCGGCTTTGCCTGCACACCGAGCCGGTGGAAGTTGTTCAACAGGTCGTTCTGAATGTGCTCCAGTCGGGGCTTGATCTGCGCCATGCTTTCGCCCTCAATGCCATAAGTCAGGAATTTTGCTTTGGTGAGGCCGTTGTTGCCTTTGGAAAGCTGCTGCCGAAGCATCTGACTGTACTCGGCGCGCACATCATCGAAACCGTCCTGCTGGTACGGAATACGGATGGATTTCTCGAAATCTTCCGAGTCGGTGGCCGTGTTCACGAAAGACAGCTCAAAGTGGATGGAGCTGTCGAAGAAGTTGAGGAAAGAGCACCATTCCTCGAAGATGGCGGTCTTGTCCTCCTGCTGAGCCAACTGGTAATTGATGTCCTGATAGGCAATCGTCCGGGTATAATAGCCGGGACGGACGCGGCAGGTTCCATCCTCGAACATCCGCTGCATCGGGATGCTCTCCTGTGCCGTGTGAGGAACGGCGGGCTTGGGCAGCTTTTTGCCGTCCTTATTCTTTTTCGGGAACGGTTTCACGGACTTCATCTCCCTTCATGAGCAGTGCGTAGTAATTGTGGGTCTGGTACGGACGTACTTTCGGGCGCAGGAAGCGCGCCCGGATGTAGTACATCAGGAGCTTTTCGGCGGGCTGGCCGTTTTTCTGGTACATGGCCAAGAAAAACATCGGGAGCATCACCGCCATCATGCCGAGCGTTGCGCCGGAATTTCCTGCGGTATCCCGCAGGACGAAAAACAGCGGCACACCTACGGTTGCCGCTGCGCCGAAACAGATAAGCTGCCGTGCGGTCAGATTGAAAGCTACCTTGGATTTGACTTTCGTGAGGTCGCGCGGCACAGAGATATATGCAGCCAAATTTTCACCCCCTATCAGTGAGCGCCCAGAATGCTTTTGGCTACGGCGCTGGTTTTGAATAATGTGAAGCAGAGCAGCACCGTGTACCCCACGATGCTCCAGATGGAGTTGATGGCATCACCGGAAATGGCAACATTCTGGATAAGGACGGCGTAGATGGCTACACAAATCAGAATCAGGAAGCCTTGAAAGCCCAATGCGAACAGGGACTTCAAGTAATTCTGTCCGACATGGGATTGTTCGTGATTGCCCCATGTCGCTATAGGCACCGGAGCCAAACTGACCATCATGTAAATCTCAATCATTCTGCCGTAGACAATGACAAAAATGATAATCGACAATATGCGCATCGTAATGCCGATAAAAAAGCTCTGCAAGAAAAGGCCGAACAGCGGGCCGACATCAAGGCTCATCATGCTGCTTTCCAGCATGGAAAGGCCAATGTCGTTGACCCGCGTGTTGCCGCTGATAATGCCGCTGGAATTTGCCACGACCTGCTGGGTCACATCAAACACGGCCATGACGATGTTAAACGTGTTGCTGATGAACCAGACCGAAATAGAGGTCTTGAATATCCACTTCATCAGCAGAGCAGGCTCGAACTGTGCCATGTTGTTGTGCTCGGTGACGAGCTGTATCAGCTCATAGCAGGCGATGAAAGTGAGGATGATGCCCGCCACCGGAAGGATGACGTTGCGGGACAACGCCTCTATCATGGCGAAGACGCGCGGCTCGAAACTGGACGGCTTGGTGCCGACCTGCTGGGCGATGCTGCCCACCTGCGTGTTGACATCATCGAACAGGCCGCTGAGATTGGACATAATGGCCGCGGTCAGCAGCGATTTTATCCAATCGCTTATGGCTTTGAGAACGGTTTCCACTCAGAGCCACCACCCATCAAGAGAAATGGCTGATGAGGGTCTTGAGCAGATTGAGGATGAAGATGAGATTTGTCAGAAATTCGAGAGACATAGAAAGCACTCCTTTTTATATGAACTTGTTTTGTTGAAAGGCGGCAGACGCTGCACGGGAAAATCAGCCGAACAGGTTGGCGAGCTGGGGAACGAGGGTGATGCCGATGAGGGCGACACCGCCGCCCGCGACGAGCTGCTTCATTCCCTGAGACTTGGCCGAGGGGTTGTCACCGCCGTAGCCCTCCAGCAGATTGACGGCTCCCCACACACCCAGACCGCCGCCCAGAGCGACGACCACAGTCTTCATAACATCGACGGCAGCGTTAAAGAATTCCATAGTAAAATCTCCTTTTGGTTGAAAACGTGACCCTGTACGCACCCGAAATCCGTTTGTGATTTGCCGTGAACTGCGGCGAGAGCTGATTTCTGGCGTATCTTTGGGGTAGATATAAAATAACCGCTCGTCTTTTTAGGCGGGCGGAAGCGAATCGGCATCCACCGTGATGAAGGTATCATCCGGGTGGATTTTTTCTTTTCGGTTCAAGAACTTCTCGATGTCGAGTGCATTCTTGGAATCGTAGTCGGACGTGAGCTTGTAGTTGGGGTGCTGGGTCAAATCGTACTTGTCCGAGAGGAAAGGCCGCACTCCTCGAAGCTGCAAGATGCACTTGCCGCCGTCCAGCACGGCCAGCTCGTCCCGGCTCATAAGCTCGTGGCCAAGTTTCTGGTAGTTTGTGCCGTAGCTGGGGCTGTTGCCACGAGTGTCAGAATTGTTGAAGCTATCGATTGTCTCCTTGCCAAGTGCCTCGGACAATTCTTTCAGCGTGGTCGGTTCACTGCCGCCCAGAAAGACCTGTGAATCCATGTTGCCAACGATGGCATCAGCGTTGTCTTTGTAGATAGCTTTGAGCTGGCTGCGGGTCTGCAAGACCAGACAGGCCGAAATCTCACGGCTGCGGATGGTGGCCACCAGCTTTTCGAGCTGCGGGATTTGGCCGATGTTGGCGCATTCGTCGATGAGGCACCGAACGTGGACAGGCAGCTTTCCTCCATATTGGTCGTCAGCCTTATCGCAGAGCAGGTTGAAAAGCTGGGTGTAAATCATGGAAATCAGGAAGTTGAAGGTGCTGTCCGTATCGCTCATGATAAGGAACAGTGCCGTTTTCCGGTCGCCCAGTTTGTCCAGCTCTAGCTCATCGTACATGGTGGCGTCCCGAATCTCTTGAATGTCGAAGGGCGACAGACGAGCACCACAGGAAATCAGAATGCTCTTGGCGGTCTTTCCAGCGGCCAATTTGTAAAGCTTATATTGACGTACTGCGAAAGAAGTCGGCTTTTTCTTCGCCAAATCTTCAAACAGCAGGTCAACGGGATTCTGATAGGTTTCATCATCTTCCGAGACTTGCATGGTGTTGAGCATTTCCAGCAGAGTCGCAAAATTTTGCTCTTCGGTGGGGGCTTCATAGTGCAGATAGGCTATAAGCGAAACCAGCAGAAGCCGCTCGGCCTTGTCCCAGAAGGGGTCACCGCCCTGACCCTCCCCTTTGGTGTTGGTCATCAGTGCGGTCACGAGCTTCAGAATGTCCTTTTCGCTGTGGATGTAGGACATGGGGTTATAGTGCATACTCTTGGAAAAGTTGATGGTGTTGAAAATCTTCAGCTTGTAGCCTTTTTTCAGTAAGGCATTGCCGCACTCGACCACGATACTGCCCTTGGGGTCAGTGACGACATAGGAGGAGTGACATTGGAGCAGGTTCGGCTTCAGCCAGAATCGCGTTTTACCGGAGCCGGAGCCGCCGACGATCAGCACATTTTTGTTGCGGGCATTCTTCAGGTCTGTTGGGCGGTTGCTCATCATCAGCCGTTCCGTCTTGGTAAGGATGATGTTGTCCTCAAACTTCGGAGCCATGAACGGCTCAATGTCTTTGGCTGTACCCCAGCGGGCAGAGCCATACTCCATGCCGTGACGGTACTTCTTTGCGTTTTTGCCTTTGAGGTAGACCGCCAGCCGCATCCCGGCACCACAGCACAGGCCCACAAAGAGGTCAAAAGGGTACAGGCTGGGCAGAGGGTTTGCAAATGCAGCAGGGACGGTGCTCATCAAGGACAGGATTTTGTCCCCCAGCTCTTTTCCTGTGGTCAGCCGCCATGCCTCTCCCAGATTGGTCGCCAGCAGGCCGATTACCACATAGGGCAGGTAGAGCGCCAGCAGCTTGGTGAATTTCTTTTTGCTCATAAACCGCGCTCCTCTTCCTTGTGCCGCACCTTGTCGGGCAGGTTGGCGATGGTCTGCGCCAAATCATGCAGCTTTGCCAGAACAGAGGGGCGCTTGGACTTGTCCAAAACTGACGCCGAATATTCTTTGAACGCTGCGCTCAAGGCGTCTGTGTCCTGCGCCTTGAAGTAGATCATATAGCGGGGCGGAGTGGTGGACAAATCTTTCTGGATGGCGTAGTCGATGTGATACCGCTTGGCATAGCGGTCAAAGTCCTTGATGCCCGTTTTCTGAATCTCCACATTGGTCACACCACGATTCTGCTGCATCAGCCGCTTCATGGACTGCTTGCCCTGCGAAGCGTGCTTGTCATACTGACGGAGAAGAAACTGCATCCCGCGCAGAAGGGTGCGGGCGGTCAGTTTGGTCGTCGAGATTGCAAAGTTGACCGTTTTATGCTCGATTTCTTCCTGCATCGTTACCACCTCCTATGCAGCAGGATGATTTTAACGGTCATGCTCTGCCGGGGGCTTGGCACGGGGCTTTTCTTCTGTCGGCTGGACAGCTTCATCCGGGGTGGGCAAGATGACCAGATGCCCGCCCAGTTTGATGAAAGTTTCGGGTTGGTGGAAGTGCTGCTCATACTTCTGCGCCAGCTCCGGGGAGAGCGATGCAAAATCCTCCTTGCCCAGACCGACCACCAGAAAGCTGCCCGTAAGGACATCGCATGTCTGGCCGTGTTCATCCCGCAGAGCGCGGTTCATGGGCAGACCCAGCAGCTTGCCCTCATCGTTGCACACGATGGCCACCGGGTCAGTAAAGGGATAAGTAGCCGTGATCGTGCCGCCGACAGCCTCCTGCAAATCCTTCAGCTCTGCGCCAATGGTGACTTTCTGCGGGTATTCATTGGGCTTTACGAGAAGCGCATCCAGCTCCTTTTTGCTTTTGGACATTTCTTTCTCTCCCTCTCCTACGGTCTTGAAGTCAACGTCGATGAAATCCTCGGAGTCGAGGACATAATCTCCGTTGTGCCATCCATCGTCCACCATCTGCTCCGCTTCCTCCCGCGAATCGGCTGCGACGGACACCGTGCGCTGAAGCGTCTCGGTGATTTCTATATCAAAACTCTTCATGTTGAATCTCCTATATGAAATAATGGCAGCTCTCAGATTTCGCAGGGAGCGCGAGGCCGGGGAACACAGACCATCTTGCGCTCAAAAAGGCAGTCGGACGCAAGCCACGATGCAGCACTTGCAGGAATCGGCTCGTGGATGGCATCGGACAGAGTGCAGTTGTGGTTGCGGTGCCGTGCGTTCAGAGCGGCCAGCAGGATTTCAGCCACCTCGATGGCCATTGCAAAGAGAGAGCAGAACGGATTTTCAAAATATACCTGCATAGTCTGCCTCACTCCATGCAGATGCAGGGCATCTTCTGACCGCCGACCATCAGGGTGACGCTGTGGCTTTCCAGATATTTCTGGAAGATGTACACCTCGTCGATGGTCAGCGAGATGATGTTGCCGTCCATGTCGGCGCGCACCAGAATGACCGGGCCGGTCAGATAGCGCCTGCCGCCCAGTTCCAGCACCTGCTTGGGGTTATAGCTGAGCAGCAGCGAGGTGGCGGGAATGTTCAGATAGGCGTCGTCCTCATCGAAGCAGGGCAGAATGTCGGCCACCTCGTCCAGTGTGACGACGGTCAGCTCCATGTCCGGGGCAATGGAAGCAAGGTAGACTTCGCCGGAAGTACGGCGCTCTGCCAGCGTCGAGCAGATGTGCATATCGATGATGACTTTTTCGGAACGGATGATAGTGTTATTCATAGGCATTTTCTCCTTTTTGGTAAAAGAAAAGACCCCGATTGGGTCTTTTGGTACGATGTAATCAGCGCTCTTCGCTGTGCTGGTGTTTTTTCTGCCACTGGGTCAGCAGGCGGACGACGATATTTTCCATCTGCTCGGACGTATAGCCTTTCGGAAAATATTTTTTCAGGGCATCGTTTGCGAACACGAGCTGCGTGGACTTGTTTTTCTCCAGCAGCCCGACGATCTGCTCCTGCATCTCACGCGGCGTGGAGCTTTCCGGGAAATATTTGCGCAGGGTATCGTTTTTGATGACGACCTTATCCAGCTCATCCTTCTTGACTTCGTTCATGATGACATAGACGGAATCGTAATTGAAATCTCCCTGCTGTGCCAAATCCTTGATTCGCCTAGACTGGGAAAGCGAGGGGGCATTTTGTGCATCGCCCATTGCTTCTATAAAAATTTTCTGTTGAGCTTCGTCCAGATAGGACAGGTTGACCGCAGGGTTGAAAGAAAGCTGGGCGTTGTCTACCATATCCAGCAATTTAGGAATGAGGTTGGTCAAACGGACAAAGCGCTGGACTTGCTTATAACTTTCGCCTGTCCCTTCGGCAACAATCTCAGTGCTACGTTTTCCAAAATAATCTGGGACAACTTGTCCCACATTTTTAGGACGCCCCATAGAGCGTTCAATCGCTTCCAGCTTCATCTTGTATGCAAAGGCGCGCTCACTGGGCAGGATGTTCTCTCGTTGGAGATTCGAGTCCACCATCAATATGGTGGCGGCATCATCCGACATATCACGGACAATGACCGGCACTGTCTCCAAGTCCGCAAGCTGCGCGGCGTGCTGGCGGCGATGGCCGGAAATGATTTCATAACCCCCTTCCGGGCGTGGACGGGCGATGAGCGGAGTCAGCACACCGTACTGCGAGATGCTTTGGACAGCGCTTTCCATTTCCTCATCGTCCTGCACCCGGAACGGATGGTCTTTGAATGGAAACAACTCTGCAATGGGAATCTGTTGTACCTGCTCCCGCTGCTCTGCCTGCCGGGATTCTTCGGTCGAAAAAATCTCATCGACCCCTTTCAGCGCTACGTTTAAGCCGTTTTTCGGCATCCGCCAGCACCTCCTTTGTGAGAGACTTATAGGCATCTGCCACTTTGCCCTTGGGGTCATACTGGAAGATGCTTTCGCCGGTCGTGCTGATTTCAGCCGCTCGGACAGAGCGCGGAATGGTCGGCTCGAACACCTTGATTTTTCCGCCGTAGGCTTGGCGGATCAGATTGCTGATCTGCTTGTCGTAAGTGGTGCGGCTGTCTGTCATGGTCAGCAGGATGCCCTCGATTTTTAAGTGCAGGTTTATCTGCCGTCTGACTTTCTGGACGGTCTGGAGCAACTGTTCCAAGCCCTTGACCGGAAGATACTGCGCCTGCACCGGAATCAGCGTAGTGTCTGCTGCGGCCAGCGCATTCACGGTCAGCATCCCAAGCGACGGCGTGCAGTCGATTAAAATGTAATCGTACTGGTGCTTCGCTGTCTCCAACACCTGCGTGAGCACTTTTTCACGGCTCATGCAGTTGACAAGGGAAACTTCCAGACTCGCCAGCTCGATGTTGGCGGGGATAAGGTCAACACCCTCGTCATGGTGAAGGATGCCCTCACCGGGCGGAATACTCTGGTCATTCATGGCTTTTGCCATCAGGGTGGACAGTGTGGTGGGCAGTTCATCCGGCTGCTGCCAGCCCATGCTGATAGTCAAGCTGCCCTGCGGGTCGGCATCTACAAGCAGAACTTTTTTGCCCTCGGCAGCAAGGCCAATGCCCAGATTTTCGCAGGTCGTGGTCTTGCCGGTGCCGCCTTTCTGGTTGACAATGGCAATCGTGGTACATTTCTTTGCGATAAAATCACCCCCTTGGTGAGCCATGCGCAAAGTCATGGTTCGTTCGATTTTGATAGGTCAGTTGCATCGTGGTCGGTGCGTTGTACAGAGAGGCAAGCAGATATTGTTTCATGTTTCGGATTGGGCTGCTGTTCTCTGCAAGGCACGTCAGCACAAAGCGGATGTGGTCAGCGTTCAGCTTCATGAACCGGCTGCGCACCACCTCGGCAGGCTTATCGTCTCCAGCGATGCGCAGCATCTTGCGGTTGGTGGCGCAGGTGTCCACCAGCAAATCTACGATTTGATAGATGGTGTCCTCATCGTCCGGGCAGAGCCGGAGCAGGGTGTCCACCTCCAAAGACTGCGAAAAATATTCTTCCAGTTGTTCGCGTTTGTTCATCCCGTCCGCCTCTTCTGAGTGGAAGGGATAAGTTTCACTCATTTCAGTATTATTCTCATCAGTCTTATTACATCGTGATTTTGCAGGGTCTTGACTCGTGGTTTTGAAGCCTCCAGATTCGTGATTTTCACGATTCTTGAATCGTGAATTTGAAGATTCTGCCGAAAAGTTTTTTACATACACCAAACTTGGCCTGCCCAAGCCTCGTCGTTTTCGTTCAATCAAACCAATTTTTTCAAGTTCCCGCATCAACTTAGTCGCTTTGTTGTCTGCGCAACGCAATGCCTTCTTGATATCCTCAATCGTGTAGACGATAAAGACTCGGCCCTGCTCGTCCAGCCAGCCGTTCTTGACGGAAAGGCTCATGCGGTCGAGCAGGATGCCATATAGTGTTTTGGCATCTGTTGACAGATTTTGAAAGCGTGACTCCAAAAAGAGTGCTTTCGGGATGCGGTAGAATGAAAAAAGCTCTCCGGCGCCTCCGTAGAAGTAATCAAGGGTCATGCAAATCTTTCAACCGTTTGCTATTTTTAGCGTTCAAAACTCTACCTCCTATCGCTGGAAAATAAAAAGCACACCCTTTTCACGTTGAAAAAGTAGTGTGCTCTGTAGATACTGTTAACGGAGTTAATCATCCAAAAGAAAGTCGATGAGATATTCCTTCGGAATCATGAAGGAACGGCCAACTTTTAGACTGCGAATCCTGTGCTGATGCACCCGCCGTATCACGGCGGTCTGGCTTTTGAAGCCCAATAATTTTGTTGCATCCTCCACGGTGAGAACATCGGGACAACTTGCAAACATTTTCTCATAAAGCTCTTTTGCTTGAATTTTGTTCATCATCCTTGA
>OLGY01001311.1_pt1 | contig 13099 bp, 15 predicted proteins | sample 1605951 | NCBI WGS metagenome assembly OLGY01 (sample SAMN03283280) | human gut metagenome | biome: human-associated habitat; material: feces | host: Homo sapiens | place: Peru | collected 2012
AGAAAATGTCATGCCCCTGTTGACATGACATATAAGCGACTGCCTGTCGCACAAAGACCTAGACACCTAAATGTCTAAGTCTTTTATTATGTCTTCAGATTCCACAAACTCAGGATCCATATGTGTTAAGAAATGCCACTCATCTGTATTTCTGTATAAGATGGCTTCGCCATCTTCAGAACCAAAATAAGCTCTCTCTACCTCATATCCTTTAGATTCTAAGTATTGTTTAACACATCTATAGTTATGTTCTCTTTTCTCTATATAATCCTTAAGTTCATCATTAGGAATAGAATAAGCATCCACTCTTGTAGATCCTTCAATCATTCCATCTCCTGGTATAGATAAGTCCACTATCTCATTCCAATAAATATCTACTCTTCCATCACCAGTAAACATATATGTAGTAAAAGGTACAATATGACCATTATATTCTAGTTCTACATAATCAGGTACAATAGTAGGATCAAAGTACTCATACTCAAACCCTTCAATGTCTTCATACTGATATCCAGTTAATTGAGATATAAGCTTTCTACCTTCCTCTATTGAGCCAAATAAGCCAACATTAGTACTTAACTCACCTTGACTTAATTGTAATATATACATAGTTATCACCTATTTTTTATAGTAGCTTAAGTTCTCTTCTAATCCATCTGTAATAGCTTCTTTAAGCTTCTCTGGACCTACCACAATAATCATTGGACCAAACTGTCTAATCCAGTTCATTAAACCTGTATTAAAGATAATTCCTTCAACACGTGTTTCATACCATTGATGATCATTCTCTATTGGCGCAATAGTCTTATTAATAGTAATATCTTTTCCTAAACGTGATACAACTTCTCTAATAAGTACGCCATCAAACTTAATATGCAGTGTAATTTCATCACCATCAAAGAAACTATTCATTGACTTCGCAAGTGATTGTTTCAATGATTCACTCATTTTTTCCTCATCATCAAAATCAAAATAATATGTACGGCTCTTATCTAGCTTTCTAATACGATCAATACGGAATGTAGTCAATGAGTCCTTATGCTTATTATAATAAGCACGTAAATAGTAATGACCATCCACAATCACTGTATTATAAGGACTCACATTATAATATTCATGATTAATACCTGCATTACCCTTAGTAGAATATGTTTCTACAGGATGTCCATCCCTAATAGAATAGTCTACATACTGAAAACGTATATCCTTCTTATTACGTATTGCAGAAGTAATAATCTTTAGATTTTTACTTAGAGAATAGACACCTTCATCATCATCTTCTAATTCTGGTACAATGAGATAATCCTTCTGTTTAGCAGGTGAAAGTTTTAAAAGCTTATTAACTATTTCTCTTTTATCATTATTTGTGAGATCTTGACGATAATTCACCATATCAATAAGTAATTGTATCTGTGCTTCATCAAAATAACCTGTTTCAATCATATAACCAAAACGTCTCACTGCTTTGATTATTTCTTTTCCAAACATTAAAGATGTAAATACATTGATCTGTTTAATCACTGCATATACAGCTTTTAAACCAATATCATAACCTTTTTCTTCTAATTGACGCTGTATATCTTCTGCACTGATGCATTCCTCTGAATTCATCAATAATGAGAAGACAGCCCACATTTTTTCTCCCATCTTATGCCTCCTGATACCTGGTAAGATACCTTTTTACTATAATGATCCACAAGCTGGAAATAACCAATTAAGTCATAAGATGCATAAAGATTTAGAAGTGATTCATCTGGTTCCACTTCACAATTCTCCAAGTATTCATAAGCCCCTTCTATATCTTCTTCAACTAAAGAAAAGTAAGCAGCCTGTGCATAAGTAATCACTTCTTTATCTACTAATAAAGAGATAAGTGCAAGATATGAGAAAGGCATCAAATGTCTCACAATACGGTATACATCTAATGGTGATCCATTATGGAGCATATAGTTACATAAATTCTTATTCAATGATTGAATACGAGGATGTTCTCCAAATAAGTATTCAATCATTACGAGATGATTTTCTAAACATTGCATATCATCTATTTCATAGAGTTTCTTTAGGGCAAGACCTAAGTATTTCTTTTGGTGTGCCTTAATATAACCTTCTATTTTCTTCTGACTTCTGCAAGTATCAATAAATGAATCATGATATACATCAATGACATCTAAATAGTCCTTTAATTTATTTAATGAGATTGATGTAATTTCTTTATAACTTTCTAACATATTCTTTCCCTCCTCTTTTTTCTAACACTATTATAGCGAAGAGAAAGAATTTATGCGTTAAAGTTAGCATTGATAACACCTCATTATAGGTGTTTTGGTAATTTTCTTTTTATTAATAATCCCATAAGTTCATATCTGGGTAGTTTGTTTCATATAAGAACTGTTCATTCATGACTTTAGTCAATATGGCAGCCCAGAGTATTAATGCATAAAATGAATTATTTAAACATTGTACTGTACCTCCACCATTGACCTTATCTTCATATACATAAAGTTCTTCTTTTTCTGATGGTACATAATCTAGTTCATCTAGATCATCTAATATACCATCATATGGCCGAGTACTCATTTCTTCTATGACATCAATCCATTTCTTATATGCTTCTTCTGTATGATCATATGAGAAGAAACGTATCGCAGCACGCAACTTGTATATAGCTGCATAGACTGCATTGAATGTAAGTTCTGTATAAGGTTTTTCTGTAATAAGCTTAGGTAAGAATATACCTGGCTTAAAAGTCAAATGAATACTAGGTTTTACATCAGTATAATCATGGGTAATACCCACACTCGTACGTACATATTCTCTTGATAGTTTTATTAATGCAAGACATACACACATATTCGCATATTTCATATCATCTACTAATGGGAGTGAAAAACCTAAGTCTGCACCATATTGTCTAGAGAAGAAAGGCTTAAAGACAGCTTCTTCATCATATTTATAAGTAACCGCAAAGGTATAGTCTTTAAATGTAATACCATGAGTCTTAAGAGAGTCTCTTAATGCTTCATCATAATCCTCATAATTATTCTCCAGCATATCCTCTACAACTTCACCACTTGTCATAACAGCTTGAAAGCTTAATTCCTGTAAAAGAACTGCTGCTTCTAATCTTTTAGTAATTTCTCCTTTGGTGATACACGTCATATCACCACTTTTCAATAAATAACGCAAGCTTTGTGTAGCTGCACTTGTCTGTACAACCATTTCAAATTCTCTTTGCATATACATATACCTCCTTTCTATATAAAAAAAGCAGATTCATCATCTGCTTCCTACTCTGCGAGATTTTTGATGAATTGGATTCCTACACCACCAATTCCCATATGAGCACCTACAACACTTGGTAACTCTCTCATGGTAACTTGACATGGACCTAATTGTTCTTCAAGATAGTCTCTTACACGCTGAGCTTCTTCAGGTGCAAGAACATCTTCAATCGCAAATGTATAATCTTTCGCATTTGCGCCTCTTTCAACAACACGATCAGCAAGCATCTTACATGCCTTACGTGTTGTTCTTACTTTGCCTAAAGTATCAATCTTACCACCTAATTCACTATTCAATTCCATAACTGGAACAAGCTTCAACATATTGCCAAGCATTGCGACTGCAGGCGTAATACGCCCACCCTTTTTAAGGTGATTCAAGTTTGGTGTAAAAATAATTGTACCTGAATGCTTAACCATATCTTCAAGCTTTTCTTTAATTTCAGAAACAGACTGACCCTTTTCTACTAGTTTTCGTGCTGCTTCAACAAGCTTCTTTTGAACATGTGCTGTTCCTTGAGAATCGATTAAAGTAATAGGCATTTCTACTGTATCAGCTGCAACCTGCATACCATTTAATGTAGATGATAAACCAGTTGCGATAGGAATCCCAATTAACTCATCATAACCATCTCTTTTTGCATCTTCCATAGCCTTCATTAAAGAACCAGTCGAAGGTTGAGATGTTGTAAACATATCATCTGTTTCCTTCATCTGATTAAATACATCAAGACTTGTGATTTCTAATTGATCTAAATATGTCTGACTACCATGACCAATACATAATGGTGCAATATAAATACCTTCATGCTCTCCATTAATATCAATCTGACAGCCACTGTCTGCAATAATCGCTATTTTACTCATTTTTAATACCCCATCAGTGATAATACACTATGTACATTATAGTTTATTTCTTTTTATTTTACAACTTTTACGCTATAATACGAACGGGTGAAACTATGAGATCAATCAAAGAAACAACGACAAATACAATCATTATTAAGAAATCAGAATTCATTACTACCCTAATTCCATGTAATGATGAAAAAGAAATAAAAGACTTAATAGAACTTTATTCCAAAGATGATGCAACACATAACTGTGTTGCTTATCGAGTAGGTCCTTTAGAAAAAGCAGATGATGATGGAGAACCATCAGGTACTGCAGGACTTCCTATGTTGAATGTATTACAAAGACAAAAGATAGATAATGTGATTGCGATTGTAACACGTTATTTTGGTGGCATTAAACTAGGGGCTGGAGGATTAACTCGTGCTTATACTAATAGTGTTGCAGATGCATTAAAAGAAGCAGAAATAGTCGATAAAGAACTTGTTAAACTATATCGTATTAGTGTTGACTATCACTTCAGCCGTAAGGTATCTTATTTAATACAATCTAAGAATCTGTTATTAATGAATACTGAGTATGATGAAGAAGTTCACTATGATGTTTATTTAAGAGATACATCATTCTTAGATGAACTCAATGAACTGACTGCATCCAATATGCATTATGAGGTTGTAAAGGAAGATTATATTCCTGTTGAGGTATAAAGATGTCTAGTATAGAAATATTACTTATTGGTATTGGGTTATCCATGGATGCTTTTGCGGTATCTGTATGTAAAGGATTATCTGTAAAGAAGTTGTCTATTAAGAATATATTGTTATGTGGTGTATGGTTTGGTGGATTTCAGGCATTGATGCCATTTATTGGTTATTGTCTTGGTTCTACATTGAGTGGTTTAGTGGATTCTATTGACCACTGGATTGCATTTATATTACTCGCATTTATTGGAATCAATATGATTAAAGAATCTTTTGAAGAAGAGAAACAGAATGATGACTTCTCGTGGAAGACAATGTTGATGCTTGCTATTGCGACTGCCATTGATGCACTTGCGGTAGGTGTTACGTTCTCTTTTGAATCAATCAATATCTTCATGGCTATTTCTATTATTGGTTTAACAACATTTATTATCGCATCAGCTGGTGTATATATAGGTCATATATTTGGGAATAAATATCAACAGAAAGCACAAATCACTGGTGGTATTATTCTTATTCTCATAGGTGTTAAGATTTTAATAGAAGGTTTAGGAATTATTTAAGAGAATCTACGTGATTCTCTTTTTTATTGGACTATAATAGTATATAAGAGGTGATTTAAATGAATGAATTATCAAAATTATATCAGTTAGTATTAAACAGAGAATTAGATATTCCTAAGGGTCAGATTCTAGATATTAAGAAGATTGACCATAAACTTCTTGCATTTATGCAATGTGTATATAATACAGGAGAATTAGGACATGTTTATACATTCTGGGATAAAGATACTCAGGTTGATCAAAATGCTCTTTTAGACACTTATATTGAAGGTATGCGCTTATTAATGAGTATTGCGTATGACTTACAGATTGATGAAATCAAGAATCATGAAGAAATGCCTGAAAAGAGCAGTTCTGTTGATTTACTCTTTAAAGTCAATCAGGATATTCTAGATTTAAGAAATGGTTATAGTCCTATTAAGTTACAGGATGCTTTGGATGATTATTTCCATTTTGGATTTTCTCTAGGTATCACATTTGATGATATGTTGGAAGGATTGTAAAAAAACATAATAAATACATAGAGAATACATACGAATTACACAACTTACATGTATATTATAAGCATGAAAGAGGTGATTCTTATGATCTATATTATTCTAACTATTATTGCAGTATTACTAAGTACTTTAATCATGGGAGTTGCAAATAAGTATACAAATAAAAAAATCCATGATATTGATCATGAATTGAATATACATTGAGACTCCCCCATTACGAAAAGAAGGCAGCTTATTGTGGCTGTCTTCTTTTCATTTGAATTCCTTCATATTCGTTATGAATACTTTTTACGATACTATTGAAATCATTATCAGGTACAATAACATCACATATAGCATCAGATGAACCATATACAATACTTTCTTTTATATCTAATTTTTCTTTTAATCTTTCCAGCATGTTTTCTGGAGTGGCGTCATAAGAAAGAATCTTAAGTAAGCACATGCCTTCAAAATAATCTTCTTCTACAAAATAACGCAATTGTTTATGTAATCCTAAATCTATCAGGTCATCTATAATATCATAGATAATCTCTTTTGTATTAAGAATACTTATATAAAGAGGTTGATATGAGTGTGTAGGCATACCAAAGATGTAATTACGATAAGGGGATTGACGCATCATATCATAATAGTCCATTTGTTCGGACTGGTCGAAACTATTATAATATGTCAATAATACATCGTCTTTGAGAACATGATAAAAGTAATTAAGATGTTTATCATCTAATAATTGAGTGATCTTTGTACCTAATGTTTGTGACAATGGATAGGTACAAAGTAATTCATTTTTTGGTACGTCATACAAAATTGCGCCATCTAATGCGATCACTGGGAGATGCAATTTAAGATGTTCAATTTCTGCCTGCATGGATGCAGGTGTTCTTTTTGTGATGATTGTGAATAAAGCACCATCATCTACTATTTTATTCAATTGAGTCTTATTGAAGTTATTTAACTGCTGGTGTGCTGTTTGTTCCATATCATCAAGTTCAGCTACAAAGAGAACATCATTTCTTCTTTTAACTGGTAGATGTAATGTACAAACAAGATAACCTACACCAACACCAATACATGTATCTAAGACACGATAGAATAAAAATGCGTAAGGTGAAATACCAGCATGGGGAATCACTGCAACACTTAAATAAGCCACACAGGCCATAAATGCCATATGCTGTACTTTAAATAAGACTGTTAAGTAAATAGTCAACATAATAAATAATGCATTAAGTAAATCCCATGCGAGATCAATATGGATGAAAGGCTGTAAAAACATGACAATAGCTCCTGTAATAGCCCCTATAAGTGTGCCGAGGGCTCTTACAAGTGCCTGGTTCTTTTCATTCTCTTTATCTGGCTGAATACAGATAATTGTGGTTATAAGGACATAGAAAGGTGATCTCTGTACACCAAAGAGAGTGAATAATACCATGATGATGAAGACGGCAATACTTGTTTTAATAATACGTAATCCGATTCTAGGCATAATTACAACTCCAAACTATCATTACCGGCTTCAGCCATCATTTTTTCTCTACAAGATAGAACTAATCCATCAATGATTTCCATATGTTCAACCATCTGTCTTCTAAACAAATGTGTAGGAAGCAATATCGCAATTTCATCATAGTCTTTATCATTCTTCTCTCCTGTTTCCTGTCCATAATAGACACGAGCAAGAGGTGCTTCTTTTTGAATACTGAAGAATGTATCCCAGATGATTGCATAAACCTGCGCAGGTGTAAGATGAAGCTTCTTAGTATCAGGAAGTGCATAAAGAAGTAAGATGCCTCTGACTGCATCTGTCTTTCTCTGGTCTACTGAACCGTCATGTTTATAATAACGTTCTATATCATAGCCATCAGCCAAATAAACAAGGGAACGGGGAACAGGCTGATGTTGTGAAAGGATACTTTTAAATCGTCTCATCGTATGGTGTGAGACATCCTTTCCTTCTAACAGGTCTCCAGAAGGTGATGTAAGTAATACTGGATTTTCTCCTGCTTTACCATGAAATGTTTGAGGAATCAAATATGCATCACGTAATAAATCAAACATAGATTTACCACATATAGCGAGTAATAATGCACTAATATCCTGATTTGAATAACTATCTAGAACGACTTTTGAAAAGGTCTCATTGTTTAATTCTTCTGATCCCTGAAAGTCTTCTAGACTTGAATTGAATGTTTCTCTTAGTCTTGCACAAGCTTCTTTACTTGCGAGTATTTTGTGAAATATGTTCTCTACTTCTTGAACACGTGGAAATAATGGTGTCATAGTTTTAACCTCCATCCACTTGTGATTATAGACTTTCTATATCATATGTAAAATGTATCTTTCAGATATTGATGATATGTTTATTACATGACAAAAAAGTGATTCGCAACCGAATCACTTGTAATAGTCTTTTGTATATTGAGACATTTCCTGTTTAAATAAACGCATAAGTATAGGTGCACAAAGTAAATAAAAGACAAAATTACCTACTGCATGGAATGTATCAAATAAGAGCCCCTGGGCATAATAGATACCAAACCAGACAGGACCACCAATAATTAATTGTTCGAGTGAGACAACAAAACCAAAGACATAACCCATTAAAAAGGCATAAAGAGCCATAAGAAGTAATGGGGGTTCTTTGTTTATTTTCTTATAGAAGTCACTGATACATTGAGTGAATAAACAGATGACTACCCATGAGAGAATCTGAAAGATTGTCCATGTCCCCATACCTAGAATCATATTGGATGCAATAGTTGTTACTACTGTGAGTTTTATTCCAAATGATAAACCAAATAAGAGTACAGATATAATAATGATAGATGTAACAGGTTTAAAGTTAGGAAGTGCCTGTAAGGCTACTCTAGAGGCAATATTGACTGCAGCGAGAATACCTATCAAACATATTTCTCTTGTCTTATTGTTCAGCGTTGACATAATACCAGATGACTTGATCTCCTGCTTTTAACCTATAAGCTCCTGCCCCAATATTTGGTGGTGTACCATTCACCTTATACATCCATCCAGAACTTGGTCCATGATCAAATTCCTTTAATCCATCTATACCTGATACATAAACAGTAGAACCAAACCCTTTTGTAGAGATACTCTTACCATTCTGTTTCGCAAGTTCTCTTAATACACTATAAGCTGTAGAAGAACTATTCACTTCTATATTCCCCTGCATCATTGTGCTATTTACTCCAATCACCTGTACTGAAACAGTTTGTTTTATAGGTGTTTCCTGTTTAGGTGGTTCTACCTGTTGAGGCGCAGAGGTTTCTTGTTTACTAGAAGAATTATTTGTTTCTATCTTCTTTGTCTCTTGTTTAGTAGAAGAAGATTTTGTTTCTGTTTTCTTTATTTCCTGCTTCTTAGTCTCTTGTTTACTAGAAGAATCAGATGATTTTATATCAGTCTTCTTCGAGTCTTCTTGTGACTCTATTTGTTTTGTCTCTTCTTGTTTCGTCTCTTCTTTTTTAGAAATATCTTTCTTCTTTATGCTACTTTTTACTTCATTACTAATAGTAGGCTGAGACTGGAATTGTCCAGTTATACCACGATAAGCTGTAAAGCCAAATATAAAGACAAAAGCGATTGCGACAAAGGCAATCGCTAATTGTTTAGTTGTGAATTTCTTCATTATTTCTTTTTACTTTTAATAACTAATACGATCACACCCACAGCGGCGATAGCTGCCACTACATATGCCATCACATTTGTGTTATCACCTGTATTAACTACTTTTACTGTTTCCTTCTTTGGTTCAGTAGTAGTTGTTGTTTCTGGCTTTACAGCTGGTGTAGTTGTACTAGGTTTTGTAATTGTACTAGGTTTCGTAGGTGTTGTAGGTGTACTAGGTGTTGTAGGTTTTTCAGGTTCAGGGACTACTGGTGTAGTAGTCTGTGTATAATCTTCTCTAGCTTTTAATACAAAGCTTCCGTGATTGATTACACCAAGTGCTCTTGCACCTTCTACTGATGCATAAGCATTAGGTTCTAACTGGAATGAACTGTAGTTTAAAGCATTGAATGTACCATCTTCATTCTGATAAGAAAGTAAATAGTTATATGCATTTGTGTCTAATGTATAACCTGCAGTAGATAATCCTTCTAATACACAAGACTGAGTATCCGCATTTCCACCCCAGCCAATATCATAAGAACCATCAGCTGCTTTTAATTTAGACTGTACAAAAGTATATGCTTTTGAGATAGCTGCTTTATAAGTAGAACATCCTGCAACACTTAATGCTTCCATTGCCCATCCAGTTGTATCTAGATCTGCATTTGGTCCCTGATATTCATACCAGTAAGCACCGTTGTCCATAGCCATAGTAGATAACTTATCTGCAACAGTTTTTACCTTAGGTGAGTTGACTGTTTCTAAAGCCATTAATGTCCAGATAGTAGCCCCACAGCCACCATTTACATCATCTGTAAGAGTACCATCTTCCTGTACTCTATTTTCTAAGATTTCTACTAAGTTAGTCTTATTGAAATCTTTTGGATTTTCACCTAATAAAGAAATTGCGATAATAGACTTAGCTAAATCCCCATAAGAGGCACTCACATAATCTTTTTCCTTGAAGTTATTCAATAAAGCATCAGCCTTATAATCAGCTTCCATACCTGTAGCTTCATACGCAATAACTGCATCAGGACTATCTAAAGTAATAGTCTTTAAATAATTTTGTGATTTTATTAATGCATCATCATTCGCAAAAGCTGCTGAGAATGATAACGCAAATGTTAAAGCGATAGAAGTTAATACTGTAAATATTTTTTTCATTCTTATTCTCCTCCAAATACTTTATCCGCAAAACGCACTGTTTCCATTGCGTCTTTCGCATAACAATCTGCACCGATACGATCTGCATATTCCTGAGTCATAACGGCTCCACCTACAACTGTAAATGTATCAGGCTTCTTTTCCTTCAACAACTTAATTGTATCTTCCATACTCACTACTGTTGTTGTCATTAAAGCACTGAGTCCTACTAATTTTACATCTTCTTTTATTGCAGTATCCACAATTTGTTCAGGTGGTACATCTTTACCAAGATCAATGACATCATAGCCATAGTTTTCTAACATAACCTTCACGATATTCTTTCCAATATCATGAATATCACCCTTAACTGTCGCAATGATGATTTTTCCTTTCATTTCTCTTGGTTTACCTGCCATAGAGTCTTTAATGACTGCAAATGCAGCCTTAGCTGCTTCAGCACTCATTAATAACTGAGGTAAGAAGATAGTGCCTTTTTCAAATCCTTTCCCTACTTCATCAAGGGCAGGAATCAATTCTTCATTAATAATTTCTAGTCCTTCTTTAGTTTCAAGTTGTTTTTGAGTAGCTTTACCTGCATTTTCACTCATACCACGCTTGATACTTTCATATAAAGACATATCAACCGCTTCACTCTTTATGGGAGCTGGTGCACTATTACCATAGGCGCTAATATATTCTGTAAAGTTTGTATCAAGCCCACTTAAGGCAAGATAGGCACGATATGATTTCATCATTGCTTCTGATGAAGGATTGATGATTGCACAGCTGAGTCCTGACTGCATTGCCATAGTAAAGAAGTTCGCATTAATGATTGGTCTTTGTGGAAGACCAAAAGAGATATTAGAAACACCTAGAATAGAATGTCCATGTAATTCATCTCTAATAATACGTAATGTTTCTAATGTCGCAATGGCAGAAGTAGGATCTGATGAAATAGTCATAGCGAGTCCATCGATTACGATATCCTTAGGTTCAATACCGTATTTACTTGCTTCTTTATAGATCTTCTTCGCAATACGAATACGATCTGCCGCATTATCTGGAATACCTTCTTCATCTAAGGCAAGTCCTACAACCACACCACCATATTTCTTTACTAACGGGAAAACAGCATCCATGGATTCCTGTTTACCATTAACTGAGTTAATCATAGCCTTACCGTTATAGTGTCTTAAGGCTGCCTCTAAGGCGATTGGATCTGATGTATCAATCTGTAATGGCAATGCAATGACAGACTGTAACTTCTTCATGACTTCTACCATCATCTTAGGTTCATCAATTTCTGGTAGACCTACATTGACATCTAGAATATGTGCCCCTGCATCTTCCTGTTTTAAACCTTCAGATAAGATATAGTTAATATCTCCATCACGTAAGGCCTGTTTGAATTTCTTCTTACCAGTTGGGTTAATACGTTCCCCAATAATAACTGGTTTAGGACCTATTTCTACAGCCTGTGAGAAAGAAGTCACAACAGAGATATTCTTCTTTACAGGTGGTTCAATAGGCAGGTCTTTCACTAATGCGATTGTTTTTGAGAGATATTCTGGTGTAGTCCCACAACATCCTCCGAGTACATGCACATTCAATGAGGCAATCTCTTTCATCTCTGATGCAAATTCATCTGCATTCATATCATAATATGTATGACCTTCATCATCAGTCTGAGGTAAACCAGCATTAGGTGTCACAATAATAGGTGTAGAAGAAACTTTAATCATTCTTTCTACAAAAGGTTTAATTTGTGTTGGACCTAATGAACAGTTAATACCCAATGCATCAACATGTAACCCTTCAAGTAAGGCAACAACCGATTCAGGTGTACCACCTGTCAACATCTTACCTTTTTCATCAAATACAACAGTCGCGCATACAGGAAGATGTGAATGTTCCTTAGCAGCTAGTACTGCAGCTTTTAATTCATAGCTATCCTGCATTGTTTCAATAAGGATGACATCAGCCCCCGCTTTAGTTCCATACTCAATAACTTCAGCATAAATATCCACTGCATCATCAAATGATAAATCTCCTAGTGGTTCTAAGAGTTTACCTGTAGGACCTAAATCAAGCGCAATCAGGGCATTAGCACGCCCTGTAAGTTCTCTTGCCTTTTTTGCATGTTCTACTGCTTTTGTGACTATTTCTTCTAGATTATCTGGATATTTTAATCTATTGGCACCAAATGTATTGGTGTTGATAATATCACATCCTGCTTCTAGATAACCTTTATTTAATTCAACAATCTTTTCTGGATGAATGATATTCCATGTCTCAGGTAATTCACCCGCTTGTAAACCCCAGCTTTGAAGTACTGAACCAGTACCACCATCCCAGAATAACCATTCTTTTGTAAGTCTTTCTTTAAATCCCATTACTTTATCCTCCTGAATTCACATTGT
>OLGY01001312.1_pt1 | contig 13090 bp, 15 predicted proteins | sample 1605951 | NCBI WGS metagenome assembly OLGY01 (sample SAMN03283280) | human gut metagenome | biome: human-associated habitat; material: feces | host: Homo sapiens | place: Peru | collected 2012
GCGACCACATCGTAGCTGCCGACAACATCTACGGTGGTACTTATAACCTCATCACTCATACATTATCCACACAGGGTGTTAGCTACACCATCGTAGATCCTCGTAACTTCGAGCAAGTAGAGGCTGCTATTCAGGACAATACCAAAGCACTCTATGCAGAGACCTTCGGAAATCCCAACTCAGATGTAACCGATATCGATAAGTTGGCAGAGATTGCTCATCGCCACAACATCCCATTGATTATCGATAACACCTTCGGCACCCCATACCTCATCCGCCCTATCGAGCACGGAGCTGACATCGTGGTTCATTCAGCTACCAAGTTCATCGGCGGTCACGGTTCATCTCTCGGTGGTGTCATCGTAGATGGCGGTAAGTTCGACTGGAAGGCGAATGCCGACAAGTTCCCTACTCTCGCCAAGCCAGACCCTTCTTATCATGGTGCCGTATTCGCAGATGTAGCCGGAGCAGCAGCCTTCGTAACCCGAATCCGTGCGGTCATCCTTCGTGATACCGGTGCAACCATCTCTCCATTCAATGCCTGGATTCTTCTTCAGGGCTTGGAGACATTGAGCCTCCGTGTAGAGCGTCACGTTCAGAATGCATTGAAGGTGGTAGAGTATCTGGAGAACAATCCTAAGGTGGCTAAGGTAAATCACCCAGCCGTTCCTTCTCATCCAGACCACGAGCTTTACAAGAAGCTCTTCCCTAACGGCGGTGGTTCTATCTTCACCTTCGATATCAAGGGCGGCGAGAAAGAGGCATGGGAGTTCATCGACCACCTGCGCATCTTCTCTTTGCTGGCTAACGTGGCCGACGTGAAGTCACTGGTTATCCACCCAGCAACAACCACCCACTCTCAGTTGAGCCCAGAGGAATTGGAGGAGCAGCACATCTATCCTTCTACCGTTCGATTGAGCATCGGTATCGAGAACATCGACGACCTGATTGAGGCTCTCGATGAGGCATTTACCTACGTAAAGTAGTGAGTAGTGATTAATTATTAGTGATTAATTATTAATGATTTAAATTAGAGTACAGTTATGGCAAAGATATATAAGCAGATTACAGATTTAATCGGTAAGACCCCATTGGTAGAATTGGGTAAGTATTCAGCATCCAAGGGTTTGGAGACTCCTGTGATTGCCAAGGTAGAATTCTTCAATCCTGGCGGAAGCGTAAAGGATCGTATCGCACTTGCGATGATCGAAGACGCTGAGCAGAAGGGCATCCTGAAACCAGGTGCCACCATCATCGAACCAACCAGCGGTAACACGGGTGTAGGCCTGGCTCTGGTATCAGCCGTAAAGGGCTACCACCTCATCCTCACCATGCCTGAAACCATGAGTGTGGAGCGCAGAAACCTGGTGAAGGCTTACGGCGCAGAAGTGAGACTAACCAGCGGTAAGGACGGAATGCCTGGTGCCATCAAGGCTGCCGAGGAGCTCCGCGATTCCATCCCAGGCTCTGTGATTCTGGGACAGTTTACCAACCCAGCCAATCCTACCAAGCACTATGCCACAACCGGACCAGAAATCTGGGCAGATACCGATGGCGAGATTGATATCTTCGTAGCCGGTGTAGGAACAGGCGGAACCATTTCGGGTATCGCCAAGTACCTGAAGGAGCAGAATCCTAACGTGAAGGTGATTGCCGTAGAGCCTGCCACATCGCCTGTATTGAACGGCGGACAGAGCGGTCCTCACAAGATTCAGGGCATCGGTGCCGGTTTCATTCCAGAGACTTACTCTTCAGAATATATCGATGAAGTATTGGATATTCAGAACGATGATGCTATCAAGGCAGGTCGTGACCTGGCTCAGACCGAGGGTCTGCTGGTAGGAATCTCATCAGGTGCCGCCGCCTTTGCAGCCACCGAGATTGCGAAGCGTCCTGAGAACAAGGGCAAGAAGATTGTAGCCCTCTTGCCAGATACCGGCGAGCGTTATTTAAGCACTGTACTCTATGCTTTCGAGGAGTATCCATTGTAATTCACATTCGGATATTTTCTGATGAAAGCAAAATCTATCATAATTTCCCCAACCAGCTTTCCCATAGCAGGTTGGGGATTTGTATTTTTCACGACTCCATCTTTATATTTTTCTTAGCCGTTACAATTCTATGGTCCTGCAGTAACCATCATTACCTTTTACTTCAACAGAATGCTCATTCCACCGATATATGTATTTATATTCTGGAGGCAGGATAATGAATGTACTGGTAGCAGCAGTGGTCAGCACGTCGATGATATCCTCCAGCATCCTCTGCTGGTAGTCATAAAGCTTGATTTTCTTCATCAAAAGAAATTATATGAGAAGACAATAGCCAACAAGATGAGCCGAGCTTTTATTCAAAGCTCAGCCCATCTTATCGTATATAATTAAAATTTAAAATCTAATCCCTTTGTGTTTCTCTGATATTATTTATATAACTTTCCAAAAGTACGACTTTTTTCATAACCACCAAGAAAATCAAAAGAAATCTGTGTAAATCCGTGAAATCTGTGGGACTAATAAACAGCAAAGAAGAAAATCTGCGTCATCTGCGAAATCTGCGTGACTAAACTCCAGCCCAAATAGGGCTTCAAGAAAAGAAGATTCCGAAAGATTATCTCCTGTGTTTAAGCCTCCAGAAGAAATGCCATGTTCTGAAGATAGGCTCACAAAGAGCCTCAGCAGGGAAATATCTCACGAAGTGCATATTTCTCCATATCTTCAGAAAATACTTCTTTGCCATGCCTTGTTGTGTAAAATGCCCATACTTGGTGAAGTGCTGTCCAAAGTTGCCACCATTCAGTATCTCTGCTAACAACAACTTTCCTCGCTTCTCATCCATCGGAGCAATCATCTTCTCCTCTGATAGCCCCAATGCCTCATGCAGCACATACATCACCGCCCCAGCAAACTTCCACAATCCAAGATGCTTTAATTCGCAAGTATACCTCGGCGGTCCCATCCCGTACAATCTGGCGAGACCTTTGATGGTCCGCCAACCTTAGAGCGTAGCGGTTCCGAGCGACGAGGAGGAGCGGTTTCCTCCCTCTCCTCTGAGGGTTTCTGTTCCCAACAAGGGGAACCGAAGGGGGCGTAAAGACTTGAAGAAGACCGAGATGAGTTCCTTCTGCTACTTGCAATAATCAATAGTTACGACATCTTAAACTATTAATTAAGATGATTATTTCCTTGATTCCGCAATAATAACTCCACGAAATCTTACGATAAGGGCTTATCCTTGGAAGGCTCATCAATAAGCAATTAGTATCAAGAACTATCTTTCTCATTTGCCAGAGGTACGTAAATGTTCATTACCCCAGCTCTCTATGGTATCAAGAGTTATACTTCCATTATTGCACAACTCATCAATCCCCTCATCAACCTTCTTTGCAAAGTATTGAGAGAGAACATTTTCAAGATTATCTAATTCCTGTGGAGTCTTGATATAAGACATCATTTGAAGAATCTTCATCTGAGCAGGGTTAAATACAGTCTGTTCCATTCTATTTCAATTAAACGTTCAACTTTGCCGCCAAAATTACGCTTTTTTCTCGAAACCACCAAGAAAATCACAAGAAATCTGCAAGTTATCAACAAATTGCTACAAAATCAACTGTAAACAATAAACTGTAAACTATAAACTGCTATTCCCATGCAGTCCCAGTCCGCACAACATGGCGAGGACTTTGATGCCCCGCCAACCTTATAGCGTATATGATTAATTGTTATACAAATGAAAAAATACTTTTTAGCCAACAACAGAAAGAATATCTTCTGGCGATATACCCATTCTTGTTATAGCCGAGATTTTGTGTCCACCATTTGCATTTAACGAATGACCACAATGATAAAGCGTATCATCAATGACAAGCCAGCGGTCATGTGACTCTTTGCTCCATTTTCTGATATCAATATGAGCATCAGGGAACAACCTATCATGCTCCTCCATCAATCGTTGCATTCCCTGACCGACACCTACTGTATAGATAATTGCTTCCACTCCAGATTTTCTAATGTTCAGAAAGTCAAGAGTCAAGGCTGATACATAAGCATCAATAACAATTACACGATGATTTGCCGAACTAACCAAGTTCTCCAATGCCACACGTGCCGTATAGAAGTCCCCCTCAAAGAAAACCATTTCTGCAGGAGGCGTAGATGTACGAATAAAGAAATCAAGCTGTTCCTGCTGTGCTGCCTGTTTATCTTCAATACGTGTCATACGCAGACTATGCTCTTCCAATCGAGAATCAAACTGTCGCTGCATCGCCAACAATTGTTGATTTACAGAATAACCTTTTAACAAGTAATTCTTGAGGACACGAGTTGCCCATCTACGAAAAGCAGTAGCATTGATGCTATTTACACGATAGCCAACAGAAATAATAGCATCTAGATTGTAAAACTGTGTTTTATACGTTTTACAATCAGCCGCAGTATGTTCCAAAATGGAACTAACTGAATTCTGGTCAAGTTCCCCACTGTTGAAGATATTTCTCAAATGCTTTGTTATAGCTGGTCGTTTTGTACCGAAAAGGTCAGCTATTTGCTGCTGAGTAAGCCATACAGTATCATGGCTTGCATCAATCTTCACTTGAAGAGAGATGCTTTCATTTGGCTGATAGAGAACTATCTGCGACTCATCAGTAATCTGTATGTTATTATTGTCGTTTGCCATACTTGTCATTATTTACAATTAATAAATGCCAAAGTTTTATTGATAATGCAATCTAACATAATCCTCATGCAGCGTTTCCCGCTTTATTTCCTCATCAAATTCTTGGATACAATTTGCAGCCCATTCCCTCACCTCTGTGAATTTATGATTCAGCAACTGCTCCATACACATCTTGTGATGCTGAAACAAACCTATTACAGAACCAGTCCAACCAAAAGTATGTATGTTTGCATGAATTCCACTCAGTACCATAGCTTGATTGCCATAAGTATTCAATATCCATTGCATTATCTCGCTAAATGAATTGCATTCCCACATGTTGCCATCATATATAGGCATCATTTCAGCAATTCTTACAGGAGCATTATTAGGATGTTTAAGACACATATCTTTAATTCTTTCATTACCTAACTGAAATAAAGGACCAGCTCCAAATCCAGCCCCAGAACCAATTTCATTCTTCACTTGAAGAATAAAACCAAGATATTTATCATCAGTAAAAGCAACCTCAAAATCATTCCACACCTCATCCGTATATTTCTCCAACAAAATACTACAAAGACCATCAAAATTTGAATGCAAATAGCCATGATTAAAACCTTCTATCAGTTTTTTGTTCATCTTCTTGGCAAATACCGCATCATGATGTCTCTCCAAAACAGATATTGTATATCTTGTATATTCATAATTCAAATGAGGATTGCTATCGTCAATAGGATATTCAAGAATTAATTGCTCTATAAAAGCTGCATTATTCTTCAAATCTTCTTCATCACACATAAATGTGAAGTTGATCAAAGCCTCTAGCAACCTAACGGAAATATTTTCATAGGAATCATATAAGAGACGTAGTATCTTAAATAATTCTTGATGTTTATTGATAGCAACATTATTAAGATATACATCAATCATAATCTCCTTTTCAAAACATCCCTCTTGCTCTTTATGAATAAGGCTTCTAATTACATCCAAGTGTTCATTCTCACACTTCGCAGAGAGTCCAATATACCATTTGGCATAACAGATTTTAAGAAGCTGTCCTCTAAACAAAAGAGTAACCTTGCGCTCTCTAGTCACATAACACATACTACTTAAGAAAGACGGCATTTTCTCTTCATCAGAATAATCACGAATGAGTTCAAGCGTTATGTTCCAAAAAATTCCAAGGTCATCATCATCAATCAGTTTAGCTACATCTAAAAAGAAAGCGTATTCTATAAACAAATTCACGTCTGCCAGTCGTTTCAGTTCTTCAGCATTAGCAAACACCTTCTTATCAATAAATGTTCTCGCAAGTGGCATCAACACATTTTCAGACCTTTCGAAGTAATTCTCGGTAGAATCACTTCTATGCTCATTGTACAAGCTGTTCTGAGCTTCCTTCAATAATGAAAAAAAAATAAGGCGGTCTCAAATTCAACAAGAACTCTTGTACTTCTTTTTTCTTCTCTGGCGAATATCTTCTGAGCATGCTATTACGCCTATCTCTCAAAAGACGATTATATAAATCTGTGGAATCAGCCTGCCTCTTCTGCAAAGACTCCACTATTGGTCTAAAAATTGTATCAAAAAGCCATCAGAAATCCATACGAACGCATGCCCTACAACCAGTTTGTATATATCTCCTTGAAGTTCCTGCTTCTCGTTAACAAGTCGAATAACCATGTCTCTTCAAGCATACCAATAGTCCCAGACTTCTTGATGAGAAGGCATATAATCTCGTTTTTCCTCTATTCCAAATCGCTCTGCACTACCGGAGCGATGAAATCCATGAGAGTCAAAAGCACTATCCAACGCCTTTATGACGATAGTAGCATATTCTTGTCCCTTATCAATCATGTCTCCCGAGAAAATAACCAAGTCAATGTTAGCTTCTTGATTTATCTCTTGGAGTTTATCCATCATTCGATTAAATAAATCCATTGACCTTTCACCCTGTTTGTTTGGGCGTAGATGGAAATCCGAAAAATGCAAAATCTTCATAGTATATCCTATTATATATAAGTTAAATCATAATTCTCTTGGCAAATAAAACTGAGTACAATCCTTTTGATACACAATTTTGGTTGCAGCTTCATTCAATAACACAGCCCTTAAAGATGGTTCTATAGCCTCAGGATTGGGATCTTGTATGTAAACCGTCTTCAAGTACGGCATGGCTGCAAATATCTTTCTATCTATTTGTCTATTAAAATAAGGGAACGAATAACCTATTACAACTACCGTCGTTGTATCAGAAGTCACTTTCTGAAGCATATCAAACATCTGCCTTTGCCTATCAGAAGTCTCCCAAGCATAAGATAGCCGTGATGTAAATTGGAAACCAAGTTCCGATGTGTCAGCACCCAAATTATCATAATATTCAATCAACTGTATAACAGGATCCACATCAGTATGCTTGGACATATAATCTACCATGCAGAAATCATCAAAATTAGCAGAACCATTCACTTTGAATATTTTCCCACAATTACCAGAATCTTGATAATCTATATGAGCATTTTTGTCAAAAATTAGTAAGTTTCCATTTTGTGAATAATTACGATATGCCAATTCAAACTGAGAATCGTAATTCCAAGAAATGACACTTATTCCATTGGGAATAGATAATGTTTCATTTTGCAGAATATTAGCAAGAAAAGTATCATACCTTTGATCAGCTTTTGACTCTAACTGAGCCCAAACAAAGAATGCAGTAAGAACATTCTTCAAACGTTTAAGCTCATTGGTTCTCTTGGTCAAATACAACTTCTTTGCATAAGTATCAATGGTAGCATGTTCCTTGTTAGCCTTATAAACTTCCTCTATATCAGCTATCAAACAATTGCGCTCTTGACTAAGGTCATTACCACGACATGTTGACCTATACAAAGGATAAGAGCCATTTGTATCAATAGGCGCATTGGCCACCGCTTCCATAAAAGAAAGGAGACATTTACCTATTTCATTGATAACAGGTAACCCCTCATGAATTAGAAGTCGCTCATTATCCGTTCCTTTCCCAATCAATTCTCGAGCATCGTTTTTACCATAACTAGCCCCTGCACCAATATAATATATAATTTTGCTCATATATCTAGATCGTTTCAAAATCCTTCCTCGGCATACCATAATCCTTATAGCATTCCGTATCTTCTATTTCCTTCCATGCCTTGTGAAGATACTCCTTCACATTTTCTGGCAACTTACCTTCTGCTGCAAGTCCATGAAAAACTCTCAACATATCGTTGACGGCATACTCAGGACTATACATATCATCAAAGTAGTTGTAATGCTCATCCATGACAAAATGCCGGCACATGGATTTTGTCATTTGCATAAATTTCAACGCCGCATCCATATACTCACCCTTGGCTATCATCCGCTCAATCTTCCTATTCTCTTCAAGCATCAACTGCCAAATCAAATCACAATCCCAACCGATATTTCTACTGTTGAAGATACGAGTCTCATAATCCTCATTCAACGGAATGACAGACCGAGCCTCTTTCTCTGCTTCAATTCGTTCCTTTTCCTCTCGCTCCTTTTGAAGAGCTATTCGCCTTGCCTCACGCTCTTCCTCCTCACTCATTTCTCGCTCTACAGCTACTGTTTCACCAGTGAAAGGAGCCGCAGGAACCAAGGCGAGCAATTTCTTCTCCAGTCCACGGAAGTTTCCGTATTTCTTTGAATGCGTCATGATGTACCTGCAAACCTGCTGTCGCATAGGCTCATTATTCCATGCCTTCACCGTCTCCACCAAAGCAGTGTAACTCGCCAATACCAACTTACCGATTCTCGCCTTGTATTCACCAATCAATTCCGCAATGTCATCACGGTTAATCAACAACGGCAGATGCTCACACAATCCTTTTGCAATGGCAAACGCTGCATCAGGACGATTCTTAGCCAATATCTGTGGAATAGATTTCTTGTGCCAACGCTCCAACAGTCGCAACTGATGCATAAAATCCTCATTGTCCTTAGGCTTGAATGTCACTTCCTGCATGAAATACTTTCCATACGCCTCCTCATAATTCACAGCTAAACCACGAGGTACAAAATCTATCTTCGGTCGCTCCATCTGTCTGCGGTAATGCTCCACCTCACGCATCCTTTTCTGTTTCTCATCCCATTGAATACGCAAAAGTTTCTCCTCTCTGATTCTAAGTTCTATCTCTTCAAACTCAGGAGTCTTCATCGCCTCCTCTTTGAGATGACTTTTGATGACTTGATTCAAGTATCTTCTCCATGCCTCCTTGTTCTCCTCATTAACGAACGGAGGACACTCATCGCCGTATGTCGCTCGCCAAGTTATCTCGTCAAACTGGAGATACCACTGATAACGTTTATGTTGGTTGTTATTTTCCATTATAATGTACTTTCCTTGTTAATCATTTCCTTCGCCTCATTGTCGCCGATTACAACCTCGGCGAACTTTGGTTTACTGTTTAATTGTTTCTTGCCTTGTAGCATAATTTGGATAATTTAAAATAACGGTGCAAAGGTACAAAACTTTATCTAGGCGCACAATACGGCTTTCACCGAATACTTACCTATTATTATGGTTCACAAAAGAAATGGTATGATTATACACAAGCCATTTGTGGCTTTGAGACTTTTCCAAAAGCACGTTCCTTCACAATCTGAGGCATATAAGAGTTTTTCTGTATGACACCACCAAGCCCAAGCTTGTCATACACCATACCACCAACACCAGGGATAACAGCACCGGTGCTTTCATCCCTCTCATCATCAATGGCAAAAGCGCAATAAGAGAATTTGGAAGTTATCTCTTCTGGAAATTCTGCTTCAAGATTGCTCTTGGCATCCTTATACATGACAGGGGCTACAATGAAAATCCTCTCAGGATTTGTCTTATCCACAAGATAATTGATTTGAGTCTTCACCACGCAAGAAGTGCTAATGATCGACTTAACAATAATCATTGTATCGCAAGAAAAAGCATCAGGATCAATATATGACTTGACGATAGATGATAATTCAACCTTCGGGTTATCACATATACGAAGACGCTTCGACCAAAATACAGCCAAAGCCATTTTCTCAGGAAAGGCAGCCAATACACCCTTCGCAAGCCAATCAGCATCCTCAGAGGCACACACCAGCAAAACCTTCCCTAAAGAATCGAATCTATCACGTATTACATCACCCAAACTATGTCCTAATGAAAAAAACGCACCACGATAAGCTGCTGAAGAAACTCCATCAGTCACCAATGTACGCAAGGCAGTCTTCACCTCCACCTCATTGGCTCTATTTATATTTTCATATATTCTTCCCATGACATATCCATTTTAATATAGAACATTAATCATACTCTCTACATCTGTGGAAGCAAGGATTTCCTCTATCTTGCTTTCCGTAAGTTCAGTATCTCCTTCAAATCCTCGATACTTCCAATGCAACATGGAAGACTCTACTTCTATGGCAAATCCCATTTTACCAAGCAGTTTCAAGATATCATCAAGAATCTTCTCATCTATCTCGGTACCAAACAAAGTTCGTTTTACATCTAAGAAGATAGACTTAACCGTCTTACCTTCACACAAACCTCCACACCATTTGCCAAAAAGCATCGTAACAAAAGTACTAACATCATAATGTTGTTTGTCTCCCACTCCTATAGCTTTAGCTGCAACAGAATAGACTTGAGCATCATAGGCATACATGTTGATATTAGCGTATGCAGGAAACTCCTCTACATCTGTAACATCTTTTATATCTGCAGGCTTACTTTCCTTCATCTTTTCATATCCAGAAGAGACAATAAGCTTCAACAAGAATTTCACCTCTCGAAACAGACATAACTCAGCTTGGTGGTAAAAGTCATAAGCCAAAGTATTCTTTGTCTCAATATTGCCCCATGAAAGAGACTTAACATCCTTTATTTGATGATAAACAGAACTATCATCTTGCAGAATCAGCAAGTCATCCACATAAGCATTTTCTACCTGAGAGAACAAGGTCGCATCAAGCTTTCCTTCCGACATCAAAAGCAATATTTGATATACGGAAAAATATGCTTCAAACATATTTCCTTTTTTGCTATTTTCGCCACCTCGATGCTTACGGGTGAGGTATTCTTTGTCTATTTCTACCATAACATTTATTTTTATGTTCGCACTTTTGCTAACAATTTGCCAAAGATACGATTTTTATAAACACGCTCCAAGAAAAACACCTAATATTTAGGAAAAATTATATTTTTCACAGGAAACAAAAAGCGATAACATACAAGGAGTTTTGCCCATATCGTTTTTGTGAAGATGCAAAAATTAACACCCAACCTTTTTTCTCTCAACGAAGCATCTATATCTATATCAAGAAACTCCTTACACCTTCTCACAGACATTTGCTGAATAGCTATTGGAACAGGATAGCTTTCCATGAACTTCTTCAAAAAGTATGATTTACCATCACCAAACTTTGTAGAAAATATAATTCTACTTTCTGCCTCAAAGACTTTTTTGAAGACTTGAATATTTCTATCGATGCTGATTGTTTCCATTATTAATAACGAGAATAGCTAACATAATTTATTTGACTCTTCAATATACGATTGAAGTTTTGCTTGCAACTGTTCACCACCTCCAGAAAAATATTTATTAGAAAAATCCTCTTTACGCATTTCCATATAAACTTTTAAGTTTTGGAAACACTGATGGAAAACTGCAGAATCTCCAGCCCCTTCTTCACTTTCATGATGCCATTGTAGCTGTCATGCACGAAGACGAAGTTGTGGATAGCCGGCTCCTCCCACGTCACGATTTCACCATCCCAAATCTCCTGCATTTTCTTCATCGGGATAAAATTCTCTATATGGTGAGCATCCAAGAGTGCCTTGGCCTTCATCTCCCGACGAAAAGGAGAACTCATCGCATACCACAAGATTTCATTGGGATCACAAGATAACCTCATATTGTCTTTTGATTGTTTTCCAACTGCTTCATTCTCTTCAATAGCAGAGAGTTAAGTAAGGACTTTATTTTTCTTGCCAACCTATCGTTATCTATTTTGACGATAGCAGCAAAATACAGTTAACTATAAAACACAATTTCTCATACCCTCTATAGTATCATCATAGCGTTTTATATACTTATCTACGATTTGGATAGATAAGTCATCAAGATGAGGGCATCTATTATAAATATCTCTCAATTGCATATTCCGAAGTTTTTCCAAATCTTCAATAGTGTCAACTAAAGCTTGAGACGGATTATCAACAACCTCATCGTTGACTTCAAATCTTTGAGTAGCCGTCAGTTTCTTTGGTTTTATCTGCTTTAATAACTGCCTGCAAGACATATAAGGCTGGTTTTGAGCTAACCAATTATAAACTGCAATAAGGCACGTCATCTGCTGTTTTTCTCTCTCATCAAGTTGCTTGATCTCAACGACATCAACATAACCATCAAAAACCTGATGAAATAAGCTTTGCAATTTTTTCAACTTATCCTGTGCATCCAGCAATATCATCGTCATTCTTTGAACATCATTGATGAAGCCACCTGGAGGCTGGTAACACTGTCTGAAGAAGATTGTCAAATCAGTAGAATAATGAGAATACAAGGAGTTTAATTTCTTCAAATTATCTTTTGCACTTTGGTCTTCATTCTCCTCTTTGTTAATTTCATAACCTAATCCGAATCTATTTATTTCAGTTGCAGGCAACTCTATGTGAGTATTTAAAATCTTATCACACACATCATAAGAAACTTGATCCATTTTGGCATTGTACGCCTTTCCTACTCGATGAATGTCATCAACACCTTGCCAATATTCTTTTATTACATCAACAAATAGCTTACGCAAAGTTATCAATTGATCACAATAAGCTTTTCTGGAAGGAAGAACATAGCTTTTTTCATACAAATGCACCATCATTGTGCACGGTTCTTGCATATCATCAAGCGGTAACTTTTCTCTACTAATATGCTTTTCAAAAGTCAAATCTATATCTTCAAAATCTCATCTTTTATGATCTCTGAATGATATACATCTGCATTTGGAAATGCTTTTCTCAGCAAATCAATATGATGCATATTAATGCGATGCATTATATCCCCATCTCCATTTTCAAATTGTTTCCCTGCAGTAAAATAGTCTAAGAAGGTAAGACATTTAACCTCATTTTCACAAATCTCAAACTCCAAGATGTTATTCTGGATGCGAAATTGCTTAACGAAGTTTTCTTCCAGTTGATTAAATGTGGCAAAATCATAACCAGCCAGTTTCAGTCCAAGAAGCACATCTGCCATCTCATCGTAAGTATCCGCTCAACGCCGTATTGCATATCTCAAAATAATGTTGTACCTTTGCACGGCGGCATCATTTTCCTAATTTTGAGACAAGAATACGCAATTTAGCCCTCCATCAGCACAAGCTAATGGAGGTTATACCTTAATTTGACTAAATA
>OLGY01001322.1_pt1 | contig 13025 bp, 12 predicted proteins | sample 1605951 | NCBI WGS metagenome assembly OLGY01 (sample SAMN03283280) | human gut metagenome | biome: human-associated habitat; material: feces | host: Homo sapiens | place: Peru | collected 2012
GCTTCTTAAATATACTCAGTTTAAGTTCCTGAAACTCTTTATTACCATGAGTTGCCTCGCCTAAGGCTATAATCCTCTTATCAGCAGGTATTACAATCTCATCTTTAAACTCAACACCTTCTACATAATCCCCAGTAGTAAAGCCACCAAAGTAACAATAAACCATGACTAAAAGAGCCATTAATAATAAAACTATCTTTTTCATTTAATTAAATCTTCTGGTGCTACATTAAATAACTTTGCCAAGGCAATTAAATTAGAAGTACTAGGATCAGAACTTCCATTTTCCCACTTAGAAACAGCCTGTCTACTAACACCAATCGCCTCTGCCACAAATTCTTGTGTCATCTTGCACTCTTCTCTACAAGACTTAATATTCTCACCTAGACTTTTCTTATAAGTATTCTTTTCTTCTCTAATACTTTTAGAATTAATAAATTTAATTAAAGCTCTTATCAACAATAAGAAAGCTACAAGTACACTTATACCAAGTAATAACACAATTCCAAATACAATATATCCCATACTTTTTCCTCCACGCTTAAATGTTAACTTTCTTATGCTGGTTGCTCCACCAACTATTGCGCTACTTTTAGTTTCTTTTGCATATTTTACTAAATTTGCCCATTTTTATCATTATTTTTAACATGATAAAATAATGAAAATAAAGGAGGATTAAATCATGACTGAAATTATTAACACAACTCCTCAAATTGGAAGCAAACTACGCAGTAAGAACATCCTTAGACTGCCTGAATCTATATCAAGTGCCAGCGGCATTATTATTAATGGTCGTAAAATCAGAAGCTTTGTCTTTACAACAGACTTAGCTATCATTAGAAACTGTGATGCTGATGCCGTATTTGCGGTATATCCATTTACCCCTCAACAAGCAATCTCTGACGCCATAATTAAGGCATCATATATTCCTGTATTCTGTGGAGTAGGTGGTGGTACTACTAAAGGACTTAGAACTGTATCCCTTGCCAAAGACGTTGAATGCCAAGGAGCAATGGGTGTTGTGCTAAACGCACCTATATCAGACCTTAACCTTTTAGCAGTAGCCAAAGCTGTAGACATTCCTGTAATTATTACAGTAACAAAAGAAGACACCGACATCCAAGCAAGACTTGATGCTGGTGCTGTAATCTTAAATGTAGCCTGTGCTCAACGCACTCCTGATGTAGTAAGAAAAATTAGGGAACAATTCCCTAATGTACCTATTATTGCCACAGGTGGTAAAACTAATGAAACTTGTAGAAACGTAATAGAAGCTGGAGCTAATGCAGTAACCTATACTCCACCTACTACTCAGGAACTATTCAAACAAATAATGGTTAACTATAGGGATGAATAATTTTTGTTAGAAGGCACAAAGCCTTCTTTATTTTTGGTATATTATATTAGAAAGAGGTAACTTTTTGATGGAGACAAAGATTGAACCAGTTGTTAAATGGGCTGGTGGTAAAAGACAGTTATTAAATAAAATCCAAAGCAAATTGCCTAATGATTTTAATAACTATTATGAACCATTTGTTGGCGGTGGTGCCGTGCTTTTCGGTTTGGCTCCATTATTAGAAAATAAAGAAATTACCATCAATGATATCAATTCTCAATTAATCAATCTTTATAAAGTCATCAAAGATGACCATGAAGAATTTATAGAAAAATTAAAATTTTTAGACCAAAAGCATAACTCATCAATTGATAAGAAAGAGTTTTATGTAGAAATGAGAAACAAATATAATGAGATGATTATTAATCCAGATTTGTTTTCAAATATCGACATTGCTGTGCAAATGGTATATATAAATAAGCATTGTTTTAACGGTTTATATAGAGTTAATTCAAAGGGTTTATTTAACGTTCCTTTTAATAATAAAAACAATGGATTATCATTTAATAAAGATAACATTGATTCTGTCTCTGGATTTTTTAATAAACATTCAAAAGCATTTGAAATGATAAATGGTGATTTTGAAGAAGCAGTAAGAAACGCATCTAAAAATGATTTTGTATTCTTCGACAGCCCTTATGCACCATTAAAAGAAGATAGCTTTGAAGCGTATACTAAGGAAGGTTTTTCTTATGACGATCATGTTAGACTTGCTGACCTTTTCAAGGCTCTAAGTAATAAAGGTGTTTATTGTATGCTAACAAATCATAATACAGAATTAATAAATAACTTGTACTCTGATTTTAATATCGAAGTTGTTCCAGTAAAAAGATTTATAAATTCAGATGCAAAGAATAGAGTGGGTGAAGAAGTTATAATCACAAATTATTAACAAATATGAAAACTAAGCCATATTACACAGAAGATAACATAAGCTTATATGTTGGCGATAGCATTAAAATTTTAAGGAAACTTCCAGAAAATTCTGTTGATGTTATTTTTGCTGATCCACCTTATTTTTTAAGCAACGACGGCATATCAGTATCTTCTGGTAAACAAGTATCAGTTAATAAAGCTGAATGGGATAAAGGCGGAAAAGATCTAAAAGTAAAACATAAATTTAATAGAAAATGGATTAAAGAGTGTTATAGAGTACTCAAAGATGATGGAACTATTTGGATATCTGGTACTCTTCATAATATTTATTCAGTTGGAATGGCTTTGGAAGAAGAACATTTTAAGATATTAAATAACATAACTTGGAGGAAATTAAATCCTCCTCCAAATTTAGCATGTCGATGTTTTACACATTCTACTGAAACCATTATATGGGCTAAGAAAGACTGCAAAGGAAATAAGCATTTCTTCAACTATTCTTTAATGAAAGAAATGAATGGTGGAAAACAAATGAAAGACGTATGGGAAGGTCCTCTTACTCCTAAGAAAGAAAAAAATAATGGTAAACACCCTACTCAAAAACCGTTATATTTATTAGAAAAAATAATATTAGCTTCTTCTAAAGAAGGCGATGTAATACTAGATCCTTTTAATGGAAGTGGAACAACAGGAGTTGCTTCTAAGAAACTAAAACGCAAATATATTGGGATTGATTTAGATGAAGAATATATAAACTTAACAATAAAAAGATTGAATGAATTAGATAATTAATTTGAAAGGAATTTTTAAATGGCAAAGAGAAATTTTAATGAATGGTTAGGAACTTTTAGAGAATCTATAAATGGTTTTAAGTACTATACCGATTTTGAAACAGTATATAAAAACGCAGAAAAATATAAAATTGAACTTAATATTTTGAACTCATTGGTTGGTTCTAAAACGATAAAAAAAGATTTCACTAATTTGATCGAAAAATACCCTGAATGTCTTAAGGCTATTCCGTTATTGTTAGCGGTTAGAGAAAATGAAATGTATTGCCAAGATGAAATTGTTTCTAAAAATTTTGCTTTCCATGAACCATATGATGAGATAACTGATTATATATATTTCATGGAACATACTGGTCTATTTGATTTAATTCAAAATCATCTTGTTTCAAATCTTTATGATTACGTTACAGGCGTTGAAGTAGGACTAGGATCTAATGGAAGAAAAAATAGAGGCGGTCATCAAATGGAAGATTTGGTTGAAGGTTTTATAAAAGAAACCGAATATGAATATTATAAAGAAATGTATTTGCAAGATATAGAGAAAAAATGGAACATTGACTTATCATCTATATCAGCAAACAACACAACAACAAAAAGATGGGACTTTGTTGTTAAAACAGAAAATCATATTTATGTTATTGAAACCAACTTCTATGCAGCAGGCGGTTCTAAATTAAACGAAACTGCTCGTTCATATAAAATGATTGCTGAAGAAAGTAAAAACATCAAAAACTTCTCTTTTGTTTGGATTACCGATGGTGGTGGTTGGAGAAGTGCAAGAAGAAATCTTGAGGAAACTTTTAATGTTTTAGATAACTTATATAACATTTACGATTTAGAATCGTTAGTATTAGAAAAACTGTTTGGTTAATATTTAAGCCATCGACAGTAAAGGGGGTAAGTTTATTTCTTACCCCTTCTATTAAAGTCTTCCTTAGCCTCATTATTCCACTCTCTGTCTAATACACCATAGTTTCTAACAGATGAAATAGCTTTACCAACACAACAGAACTTAATGTCGTTACCTAAATCATCATTTACATAATTAACAGTAGACTCTTCATCAAAACCATAATCTCTTGCAGTTTCATATGCATCAATATTAGCAGCTAAGAAAATAAACTCCCAACCATTCTCTTTACACTCTTCAATCATCTTCTTTGTTTCACTCAAAGAATACTTATGCGATGCATTCTCCATACCATCAGTAGTGATAATAAACATTACCTTATCAGGTCTATCTTCTTTTCTAATATATCTATGAACCATCTTAATATGTTTAATACTAGAAGCCACTGTATCAATTAGAGCTGTAGAACCACATGGTACATAATCCTTCTCAGTCAATTCCTTAACATCCCTTAGATTAACCCTATCATGAACTACTCTTTGTTTATTAGAGAAACACACAGTAGAAACTAAACACTCTCCATCCTCTTTCTTTTGTTTCTCAATAGTGGAATTAAAACCACCTATTGTATCCTTCTCTAAACCACGCATAGAACCACTCTCATCTAAGATAAATACCAACTCAATCATTTGATTTCCTCCTTTAACTTATCTAAATAATAAGTTTTATAAGAAGTTAAAAGGTAAACCACGAGTTTACATCAATCATACTTAGAACCAAGATAAGGTAAATCCTCATGAATCAAGATTTCATTAATCTTATAAACATCATATATTTCATTTTCTATAAAATACCTAACAATATAATCATGCTTATTACCCCTAGAAAAGGAATAGCCAGCCTTCTCTATAAAATCATCAGCCTCATCAATATTCAACCTAAGCCCAATACACAAAGCCAACACATTATTCTTCTTAGGAACCTTACCTTCATTGTAGATACCATTAAAAGCTTGTTTAGTTAAATTAGCCCTTTTATACACATCAGACTCTATTAGATTCTTCTCTCTTATTAACCTTCTTAAACAATCATTAAAAGACTCATCCTCTACAAAATCCACAAAACTAAACTCTTCATCTAAAACTTCATGTTCTGATAGCGAACTGCCTACTGGCATACTCATGAAGCCAAAAGCTTTTGAAGGAACTTTTGAACGATGAGCTCTAAGCTTATCATAAATGCCATTATCTTCTAAATAATCATGAATATCCCTATATAAACTATTAGAAATATCAAAAGCCTCTTTATCATAAACCAACAAATAAACATCTAACTCATGCTCATAAATAAAATTAGTAATCACATTAGTAGCCACTCTTAAAGCATCCTTCTTAGGATATCTAAAAGAACCAGTTGATATTAAAGGAATCGCAATACTCTCTATATTATTATCGACTGCACACCTTAGAACATTCTCATAACACCCTATAAGTAATTCTTCTTCATTATGCTTACCATCAACATATATAGGACCAAAGGTATGAATAATATACTTACAATTCTTCATATTAAAAGATGAAGTAATACAAACATCACCAACAGTTAAAGAACCATGTCTCTTACACTCTTTATACAATTCCTCACCTGCTACATCATGAATTCTCTTATCGCTACCACCTAAATGTGTATATGCATCATCTGTTGGATTCACAACTGCATCAACTCTTACTCTTGTAATATCTTCTCTTATTATCTGAAATGGCATCTTTATATCCTCTTATACATTAGATTTTATCAAGTAAGAAATATTAAACAATAATTGAAAGTAAAAACATATGCTTTTTACTCGCAATCACCACAAAAGTAGTCAATTGGAAGTAAATTTACCCTATTTTTACTCGCAATTAGGGCAAAAGCACCTCATTGGAAGTAAAATAAGGCTATTTTTACTCACAACCAACCATGAATCAGTTGTTAGCAAGTAATTTTTGTATGATTTTACTTTCTAACAATACTACCTCATACGTTGTAGAGTAAAAAATAATTACTTTTTTCCTTTTTAGGGTGATTTATAATGTATTTAATATTAATAATTCACCCTAAATTATGGTTTCAAACACTATTTAGGGTGATTTTATGCTAATATTTAAGTAGAAAATCACCCTAAAAGGAGGTACTTATGAGCGAAAAAGACAATATACAAACACTTCTAAATGAAAAAGCAGACATTCAATCAAGAATCAAAGTATCTAATTTTGATGGGAATATTGAAGTAAAAATAGTTAATAACGAAAAATACATCTATGTAAGAAAAAGAGAAGCAGGCAAATATAAGTCTAACTACATTGATAAATATAGTGATGAATTATATGCCATGGCAGTTAATCAATCTTTAGAAATACGTACCCTAAAGAAAAGATTAAGACAAATAGAAAAAGAATTAGCTAAACTTGGATACAGTGAAATAGAACTAAGTCCAAGAGTACAATTAAACATTGACTTCGCTCGTGCTAATGTAAAAACACTAATATATGACCAAGCTGTACTGGAAGGTGTTTCTACCACATTCCCTCAAACTGAAACAATACTAGAAAACGGCATTGTCAACGGCGTTAAGGCAAGTGATGTTTTAAAGATTTTAAACCTTAAACATGCTTGGGAATTTATAGTTGATCCTGATGTTGTCGCATCACCATCCAACTATTACTTACTAAGTAATATCGCAAGACTAGTAAACGAAGGTTTCTACCAAAATGGAGGCTCAATTCGTAATGTTCCTGTAAGCATTGGTGGTTCTACCTATATACCACCAATCCCACTAGAATTAAGTGTAAAAGAAGATATAGACAACATTATCCATTCAGACATAGAAGACATTGATAAAGCTATAGAACTAACACTATACTCTATGAAAACCCAAATCTTTATCGATGGCAACAAAAGAGCGGCCATCATCTTTGCGAACCACTTCATGATTTCAAAAGGACTTGGACTATTAGTTGTCCCCGAAAACATCGTAAGCGAATTCAAAAGACTTCTAATAGCTTACTATGAAGGAAAAGATGAAGAATCTATTAAAATATTCTTAAAAGAAAAATGTTGGAGACAGTTTTGAATGAACTGTCTTTTAAATTACTCGATAGGCTTCAAATAGAAACCGCCATAGAAATCCTCAGTTTTTAATACATTCACAATAACATGAGGATCCTTTTGCCTCATCAAATTAACCATCTCATCCACTTCATAACCACTTACCACCGTATGAAGTAAAGAAATATTTCTACCAGAATAACCGCCAACACCATCTACTCTACTCAAACCATGACGATAATTATCCATTAAACACTTAATTACTTCATCAGGATGAGAAGCAGTAATCTGCAAAGTAACACGAGCATAACGATGATAGAAAGTCTCTATTGTCTTTGTCGAAATGAATTGAAACAAGATTGAATAACCAGCATTCTCCCAACCAAACATAGCGCCAAAGATAACAAGCATAGTCGCATTAAACACAAACACATAATTAAAAATTGATTTATTCTTCTTATTACTTACATACAACGCAACAAAATCAGTACCACCAGTAGACGCATTAGCTTTTAAAGCTATCGTTGTCATTATTCCATACAAGGCACCACCAAAGATAATATTCAACAACTTATCATCAAAGACCATACCAAAGCGTAATACTTTAAGAAAGAAGGAAGCTAAAACTACTTCTAATAACGAGAAGAAAGTGAAACGCTTGCTGATGCTCTTGCTACAAAATATCGCAACTGGAATATTTAAAACCAACATGCCAAGAGATGTAGAAAAGGTAAAACCAAAGAAAGTGCTTGTAATCTTCTCAATTAAAATCGCAACGCCAGTAAAACCTGAACTCAACAGATTCAAAGGTCTCATAAAAATTTGAATAATTGAAGCCTGCATAAACCCGGCCACTACAACCGCCACAAAAGTAACTAAATTTCTAAACGTTTTATGACTATTAAGCTCTTTTAAATTCATATACTATTAACTATCTTTCTAACCAATTCTTCATCAACCACATCATAATCATTTTGGTGAGGCTCACCTGCATAACAATAATTCACAAACTTACCACTAGTTGTTGAATCACTTCTATAACCCTTACAAGAAGAATGAACTTGGCTAATTCCTGTTTTTTCCATCATTTCTTTCGCATTAGAAGCATTCATACCACTACCCGCAAGAATCTCTATTCTATCTCCATACTTATCCTGTAAGTACTTAATCATCTCAATACCGTCCATTGCCTTAGGCTTTAAACCACTAGTTAATACACGATCAACACCTAATTCAATCAAAATATTCATGGCTTTATCTACATCCCTTACACAATCAAAAGCACGATGGAAAACAACTTCTTTATTAAAAGACTTAATAATATCAACAATTTCCTTAGTTTGTTTAACATCAATCTCACTATCTTTTGTTAAACAACCAAAGGCTATGCCATCAGCACCATTCTCTAACATCAAAGTCACATCAAGCTTCATCGTCTCAAACTCTTCATCTCTATAACAAAAGCCTGCAGCCCTAGGCCTAATCATCGCAATAACTTTTAAATTTGTATTCTTCTTAGTCAATATTAAAGAAGCTAAAGAAGGAGTCAAACCCCCTAAATACAAAGCACTATTTAATTCAATTCTTTTAGCACCGCCCCTAGAACTAGCTAAGGCATCATCATAACTTCCACAACATACTTCTATAATTTTTTCCATAAATAAAACCTCACATACATTGTAAATTAAAATACTTCCGGATTTCTCCAGAAGTATCTATTTTATTCTTCAGTTATTTCTTCTTCTATGACTGTACACTTTCCATCATTGCCCCATTGTTTAAGTTGACAATTATTGCCCTCTTCATCACACACGGTAAATTTATAACTACCATCTTCATTGTATTCAATTAAATCACAATGCTCTAAATCCTCACAACCCTCAGGAAGCTGAGTCATAGGATCATCAGTTGGATCTAAATAATAGAACGGTCCATAAGACAAGTTCTTATGAGTACTTGAATTAGATCTTGTACCAATTCTCAAAACAGAATGCTCATTATATTCAGCTCTAATCACAAACAATTGATTCTCATTCAAGAACACTGTATCAGCCCTAGTACCATCTACATATACTCTAGAAGATTGAGTAAAGTTTTGACCCTTCACAATAGCTATCTCATCAGAAACAAACTCTACCTCTTCAATTACCGGTTCATATAAGCCAAGCATATAGAATTCATTTGGAACACACTTTCTATAATCACTCAAATAATCATCGCCATACAACAAATCATATTGAAGTGTTTGAAGTTGCAATAAGAACTCAGGATTTGAATTATCAAAGTTACTTTGTTGAAACTTGAACACACTACCCTCATGCAAACCAATCTTATCCATTACCTTCGCAAACAATTGATAAGAATGTAAAGTTTCATCTTCCTTAGGAAGCTTCATATTATCCCAAATTAAATAACAAGTATCATAAATAGTACCATCATATAACTCATCATCAGTTAACTTCATTGTTGGTTGATGATCACCATAGAAGACGATAATTGTTCTTTCTTTTCTTGCGTTAACCGCATTAATCAAATCCATGACAAATTGATCTTCTTCATATAATTGGTTTACATAATATTCCCAAGCATACTTTCTCTCATCAGCCAAATTATCGCCCGTTACCTCAATCAAAGGATCTTCATAAGTTTGTTCAGTTGGATAAGCACCATGAGGTTGTACTGAAACAGTAAAGATATAATCAGTCCCTTCTGTTGAATCCAAACAATTTAGAATAGGCTGAATTAAGTTTCTATCTCTATTCCAACCATTCTCATTAACATCATTTTGATTAAGCATATATTCACCAGAAATAAACTTATCAAAACCAAGATTCTTATATACTTTCTTTCTAGAATAGAAATTAGCCTCATTATTATGCAAGCCAAAACATTCATAACCCAAATCCTTCAACACATAAGCTGAAGATTCGCATACTGTATCCTGTAAAACACCCTTATATGGATATTCACCAGCACCAAAGAATCTCATTGAAAGTCCTGTTAAAATTTCAAACTCAGTATTAACAGTACCAGCACCAACTGTCGGAACTGTTAAGAAACCACTTGTATACTTTTCACACAAAGCATGCCAATTAGGAATTGGATCTTCACTAGTTTCAAAATAATTTACTCTACTAGGATCAAAGAAAGACTCTAATTGTACAAAAATAATATTAGGCTTCTTATTCAAATCCAGAGTAGACTTACCTACCTTATCAGTAGCCTTATTCACGATTGAATGAATAGTCAATTGAGAATAGTTATTTGGCTCATCAACACCTGTATCCGTTAAAGTTACTGTAAAACAATAAGGGAAACCATAATCCTGATATGCAAAGGCGATATTAGAGAAATATGATGATAAGATTTGATGATTTAAACAATAATCAGTATATTTACTAAAACCAAAAACAGCTAATAAGATACCAGGAATTGTAATATAATATCTCATCTTACCCTTATATCTAGGACATCTAAAGATAAAGATAAAGATAAACAACAACAATAAAATAACAGCAATAATACCAATGATTATTTGTTGATCATTAAAATACTTCTTAACAACACCCAATGCTTCTGTAACATTATTAATATCTGGTCCTGTTAAAGGTGTAACTCTATTAGAAAGAATGATACCGTTTGAGGCGCCTAGTATTAACCATGTCGCGAAAATAACAAATCTTACAAGTCTTCTTTTTCTAAATAAGAAAGCAGCCAAACTCCAAATGAAAATCATCATTGAATTGTAGAAGAATACTTGTGTAGAATTATTCATAAACGCAATAGCACTAGCTACACTGTGTCTTGAGAAAGTCTCAATGATAAATTCAACTACAAAAGATAGAACTAATTGTAAAACCAATGCAGCTCCATTACTTAATTGATGTTTAGATTCCTGTTCCTTTAATATAACTCTAAACAAGAAAGTGTTTTGAATCTTTTTATGCAAACTTATAAAAAAATTTTTAATTATATTCCATATCTTTAAAATAAATTCTTTTACTTTAGTCATCAGGTACCTCCTTTAACGGTAGTGTTACTACCGACTAATTATTATAGCCGATTATTTAAAATACTGCATATTATTTATCTTTTTGATTTTTATCAACTATTCCCCAAGTCAAATATTGTTTTGCACCAATCCTTTCTATATACCCTTTATCCCTTAAAGAATTTAACGCCCTTTGTACTGTGCGCACGGTTTTACACAACATATCTGAAATTTCTTCTCGACTTAAACGTTCTTTTTTCATTAAAATCTCCAACACCGCCAACTCGGTTTTACCTAAGTCATCATAAGAAGTGACATTTTCAGTATTAGAAGTGACATTTTTTGTATTAGAAGTGACATTTTCAGTATTAGAAGTGACATTTTCAGAGTTAGAAGTGACATTTTCAGAGTTAGAAGTGACATTTTTAGTGTCATTATTAGCTACGATAATGTCACTACTGTTTATCACAGGTCTATGTATGGCAAACCTAAAACCATTCTTAGCATTTTCATACGAACATTCTATTCCCGCACTTTTACACAAATGATAAATCCGCTTAAAACCACTACCAAATTGTTCAATAGTTCCATTTAAATATAGAATTTTAGAAATAGTATAATTTCTTATTTCTGATTCTGCGTTACCCTCTATATATTCTTCTGGTGTATACTTACTTGCATATTCTCCAGGGCTATATATCGTTATCTTGTTTGGATAGATACAAATCTCGTGATTGGTTCTGCCATTATACATCGCATGGGCAAAACTATTCGCAAGTACTTCTCTTATTACTGCCAAAGGAATCTCTGGAATTTCTTCTCTTTCTCCTTTAGAAATATGTGCTCTCCACCTCATATTTTTAAAGATATATTCTTCCGCAATTCCTACAAGATTATAAATATTGTCCTCAATCATTTGCATATCTAATATATTCAACTTCTCATCGGTTGCGAAAATACCCATTTTTAAAGTTACTGGCCTTGTATTACCAAACAATATCTCTCCTGCATTAGTTAAATTATCTTCATCAATTAAACCAAACTTTTTTAAAACAACCAAAGAGGAATATTTACCTTTGGGAATCCTGCCAATAGAAATGGCATGACGCCAAAAAGATTGCACCGATTTCTTATCAACTTGATTAGTTGTTGCCAAGGACTTTTCCTTTTCCCAAGTTCCTCTATACTTATCAACCAAGAAAAACTCTTTCAGTTCTTCTGGACTAACTTCTCGATCTTCATCTGCTGTTCTTAAATAATACCTACCCATCGCAGAATAAGGAACCTTAGATCCACTAAATTCTATCTTAATTAGATGTTTATTATCGATTACAACCTCATCTATCACCGGATATATTTGAGGCTTAATTGTTTCATACACAGCTCTAGAAACATCTCTCAAAGATGAATCAGATACTTCTTGCCCTATCACATCACCATTTGGTTTTACACCAAAATACAACACACCAAAGCCATGCTTATTTAACATAGCAGATATCGAAATCATCGCTTCTTTTAATTCTCCCGTTGATTTCTTGAATTCTATCGTTTCGTTTTCTTTTCCAAAATTCATATCAATTTTTCCTTCCACTTCTTTATTGCCGTGAAATATTAAAATTCCTACATGAATCTATAGAAAACGGGAGCTCGTGTTACAAAACGAACTCCCGTGTTGTGTATTGATTAAACATAATATCGAGTCTGAGCATGACATGGTTTAAACTTTTTAAAATATTTGCTATCTTAAGTTCTCATTATGTTGTATATTACTAGTGACAAGATATGAGGGTGGTGAGTCCGCATACTGCGGTAGATGCTGTACATCTACCGTTTTTAGAAGAATTATGGATAGAATATTAACCCATTTTTTAATCCTACATTCAAAAAAAATAGACAAAAATACAATCGAATTAAAACTAGAAGACAATTACAAACACTCTGAGACAAAACTTATCAATATAATATAGATACAAATTGAAAACGGGAGCTCGTGTTACAAAACGAACTCCCGTGTTGTGTATTGATTAAACA
>OLGY01001324.1_pt1 | contig 13016 bp, 10 predicted proteins | sample 1605951 | NCBI WGS metagenome assembly OLGY01 (sample SAMN03283280) | human gut metagenome | biome: human-associated habitat; material: feces | host: Homo sapiens | place: Peru | collected 2012
ACCATTCCTACATATCTATTTAAATCAGATAAATTATTACCTACCCTAATACTTCCTTCACTTGGCTTTAAAATACCATTTAAACATCTAGCCAAAGTAGACTTACCACTACCGTTCTTCCCTAAGATACAAAGATATTCACGCCTTTCAATACTTAAAGAAAGCTTGTTTAACACAAGCTTATCATCATAGGCATAACTTAAATCTTTTATCTCTATAAAAGCCATAAAAAGATTATACCCATCCTATTATTGTTTTATAAGCCCCAAGGGGGTTTATAATATTCTATCAATAAAATATCTTATAAACCTATCACCATCATATATTTCAGGATGCCATTGTACAGCATAAATATTATCACCCTCAATAGCCTCGATATATCCATCATCCGACTTAGCAACCGCTCTTAGCCCTTCACCCAATTCTTTGATGATTTGATGATGAAAACTATTTACCTCTAGCTTATCTTCTTTGTATATATCATATATAAAACTATCTTTTTCCACATTAACAAAATGCTTAGTATCACTATGACCACCAACATCCTGATACAAAGTACCACCAAAGGCTACATTAATTATTTGTAGTCCCCTGCATATGCCAAGAATTGGTTTTTTAGCAGAGTGAAAAGCTTTAATATAGAAAATATCTAAATCATCAATGAAGTCAAAACATTCCTTAGCACCATTCATTTCTTCATGATAATTCTTAGGATCTACATCACAGCCTCCTGGTACAAACAAACCATCACATGTATCAAGAATAAAATCCTTTTCCATTTCACATGTAACGGGAATTAATATTACATTATTATCATTAAACATTCTCACATTGGCATTATTCACATAATAGTAACCACCGCCAAAGTCTTGTTTAATAAATCTTGTAGTAACCGCTATTTTTAACATCTTACAAACTCCTCAAACTTTGTATCTTTCATATATGTTACAACTTTCTTCAACATAAATAAGGTAAAAAATGGTAAAGTAAGCACTTTATTAGACACTCCAATATTATTATTAGAAAACTTAATACCATACTTTATCTCATCTATTTTTTTATCATCAATCACTGTATTAAGTGATCTTGCACTTCTCTTATTAGCCTTTATCTCGATAGGCACAATATTATCTTTAATTCTAATTAAAAAATCTAATTCAGTTCTAGAATCTTCGCTTCTAAAAAAGAACAAATCATAACCTTGTTTCATTAAAGCCTCAGCCGCAAAATTCTCATACAAAGCACCCTTATATACGCCTAAATTCTTAGAAACTAATAAATCTTTTCTACTCTCTTCGTCCATAGAAGCTATCAACAATGAAGTATCCGCAAAATAAACACGATAATTATTAGGATTCTCATTGCCCTTTAAAGGCAAGTTCAAAGAATTTAAACAATAGCCAATATTCACAACACCTGCATCAGCCAGCCACTGGGCACATCCTTCGTATTGAAAAGCTCTGGCTCCATGACCCAGCTTTGTAATCTGAAACTTTGGATTATCTTTACCAAGTTGGGATGCTACATGTAGGTACATATTCTCCACCCTACTTGCATCCAAACCTTCCACATACTTTCTAATATCATCTAAATAATCTTGATACAATTGTTTCTGTCTATCGGGAATACCTGAATAATTACCTTGTGATATATAGGTAGAAACAATCATTGGCATACCACCTGTAAGAATATATTCCATGAATAAAGAATTCATCTTTTCTAATACCAAGTCTGAATATGGTTTTAATTCCAAGATATTATTCATTAACGTATTAATGATGTTATCCTCATACCCCTTTGCCCATAAAAACTCTTCAAAGTCTAATGAATACATTGTATAGTCTTCTTTAAAACCAATACTAGCATCGTTAACTATCGGGCTCGAACCTGAGCATATCACATCAAATCTTTTATCCAACGCAAAGAACTTTAAAGATGTTGTCGCATCCATATATTCTTGAACCTCATCAAAGAATATTATTGTATTATTAGGAATAAACTTTAAATTAGGATTAAGAATGGATAATTCCAAAATAATTGAATCAACATCAAAACCACCCTTAAATATTTGTATATATTCTGGATTAGAAACGAAATTAATCTCAATCACACTCTCATAATTCTTCTTTGCAAACTCCATTATTGAAGTAGTCTTACCTATTTGTCTTGCCCCTTTAATAATTAAAGGATTGTGTTCTCTGTTTTTCCACTCTTGCAAAAATACATCTATTTTTCTCTTTAACATAAGGTCTCCAACATTTTTTACATATATTTACACACTTATATTAACATTTTTTACATATATTTAGACCTCAATAACAACATTTTTTACATACTTTTATATATGTTTTATAACATTTTTTACAATATAGACAAAAATAGCTTTGTAAATTCATTTTTCATAAAGATGGTTACAACTAAAAAGTCGAATACCCCATATCGAAGTATTCGACAACAATTTCTTATCACTTGATATGAACCACTTTATCTACAGGATCTGCATATTGCGCATCTGTAATTGCGGTATATCTTGTTCCATCATAATGATCCATGAATCCATTATCAATCTTAATGATTTCACCTGTTTGCGTATCTTTAATTCTTTCATACCCCATTGTCGCATCACTTTGTTTCTGAGACATAATATCAAAGGAAGCATTTCTATTTTCCCAGCTAGACATAATCATATCAGATGTTTCACTAGCTATTCTGCTTAGATTCTGTGAAGTTATCACCTGTTGATCACTTTGATTCATGGCCGAACTTACAAACACATCTGAATATTCTAAACTTCCCAAAGACTTATGAAGAGCGTTCGCCAAGTTTTGGAAATCATCCTTAGCAGCTGTTATAAAACACAAGTTATAAATCATATAATAACCGGTTCCAAGTTCCAACGCAAAAGGAACAACATCCGCCGTAAACATTCCCTCTCCCTCTACTTTATTTTGAGTAAAAGTAGCCCTTAGGACCTCAGAAGAAACAGAAACGGAACTTAAATTTGAATTACTCGCAAAACTCTCTAATACATTAAAATTTTCAATATGCGGTAAAGAAACAGAATTATATACTTCATTAGCTTCTAGAGCTGTCACATATTGAGTGAATACTTCGAAAACACCCTGGGTAGACACATTACTCAACACTGGACATAAACCATATATCGCATTATTCATCCCAAATATTTGTCGTACATCATCATTTGGAAAAAACGGCTCTGCCTTAGGCATCATAACAATCTGATTAATTGGATTACTTGGATCATACACCCTTAAAACATGAAGCATGCCTACATAAGTTGGTGCCTCTTCAACCACCCAACCCTGAGGAATATTCATAGTAAAATCTACACAGCTGTAAGGCACAAGATCTAACGAAGAAGGTAATTCTACAACTTCCCAGTTATCTTCCACAGCTTTATCTTTCTTTGAAGATGTACTATTATTTTTTTCAAAATACATCTCTGCTGTCTCTTCATAAATAGTCAAGACACCATCTTTAAGTACATATGTATCCCTACCAGCTTCGGTATGAATTTCTTTTGCATCCCAAGTCAAATTTGTACTTGTTCCATCATACAACATTGTTCCTGTGCCATCTTTAAACAACTCCAAAGTTATTCCAGCACCTGCATCTTCAATATCTTGTTTGTCATAGGTATTTCCATCGTATTTCATACCTGTTAAAGTCCAAGTGCCCGTTAGAACATCATCATCTTCACTTTTTTTGCCACATCCTGTCAGTACTGTAACCAATAACATACACACCAACATCCATATGTTAAATCTTTTCTTCAATTCCATAGTCCCTCCTCTTTAAGATATTCTTTCAACACCTTTCTTACTTTTGCATAGCCTTCTGTTCTATAAACCGTAGAATTTCTCATGAAATTCCCATTTTCAAAAGTTAACGTCCATTCAGTACCATTCGCTAATTTGAACACCAATATCTCTTCTGCATCCGTAGTACGCACATCACTCTTTTCCTTTATATTTATAGTTTCCAAAGCTTTGAAACATTCTTCTAGAACTCTCTGATCCTTTATATTCCACTCTTTATGTGCTTCTGTATTAGCGATATATGTTAACTCTACAGGCTCTTCCATATATAAGACAATTTCCGCAACAGAGACTTCAGGAAATTCTACATCTTCTAGCATAATTTCTTCTTTCCCTTTCCCATATGCATCTACCGCATAGATTGCAGAAGTTGCAGTATGACCAATACCTTCATCATCCTCTACAAACTCATAGAGCTTAATTATAAAAGTTTCATCCTCCTTCTCTTGCCACTCTACTTCAGGAGGCAAATAACCATTTCTTTGATTGTAATACCACCTAGATAAAGCTATCAGTTCACTTACCTGATAAGGTTTCAAAGCATCTGTTTTCCCTTCGTTATCCATCGACTTTGTACAACCAGTACAAAGCACACCAACCATCATCAACATAACAACACCTACGTATTTAAGAACCTTTTTCATAGGACCTTCCTCCCTTAAACTGGTAATAAAACTGTACCAATCCAATTCTTGACTTTGTATTCGTCTTTTCATTGATACTTGTAATATGACGATATAAAGCAGCCCTTGATATCAACAACTGTTCGGCAATTTCCTGTACATTATCATCAGATACTAGTAATACATGAAGCACTTCCGTTTCTCTTTGAGTTAATTCAAAAGCTCTGGCGAATTGTTGTAGGTGTTCTTCTTCACTAATAAATACTTCTTCTACAATGTCTTCTTCCTTTGAAATTTTCAAAAAAGAAACATAGAAATAGAACGCAACACTTATAAGCACAAACAACAACAGTACTACTCCGTTTCTTAATACAAAGTTATCCGACTTTAAAATTTTTAAAGAAACTGAAGACATAATAATGGCACAGACATTATTCACAGCCCTACCAAGTCCTGCCCACAATTGAGGCAAATTTGTCTTGTAGGAAAGTTTCATAAAACTACTGGTAAAGTACACCACAAAGAAGCCCGCTGAAAGATAAAAGACTACTAAACCCGTGTAAAAAGATCCACCATTTTCCATCACTACAATACATAAAGTAGATAAAATTGTGACTCCATACATAATCAGATTCATAAATTTTTGATGACAGGCATCATAAAGTACACCGGCAAATAAAGCACTCACCACTAACAACAGTCTTGGCCAGTTTCCCACGTCTCCATTTCCTGATACATGTACAAGTGTAACCTCAGCATCCAATGTGGAAAAAATACAGGTCATCAACATCACCACTGCTATTAACGCCAATCCTGCAAGATTTGGATTTTCTATCCTTTTTAAAGATTCTCTATCTTCCTTTATATGTTCTTGTTCAGCCTTCAACAACAATAGCGCAACAACAGCAGAAGAAACCGCAAGAATAATTGATTCCGCTATAGAATTCTGCATAAGATGGGTATTTAGATATTGAAACAAGATACCAAGTGCATACGAAATACCTGCTGTTTTCGCAAGAGAATCACGCTTTACCACACAAGATAAATGATAATGCACAGCACTCCCTACGATTCCTAAAAGCACATAAGCAAGACATCCTGCGACTAAAATCAATGCATAAAAAGCGTGTTGCCAGATAACGAATATACATATAATTTCTGCTAGTGCTCCTGTAAATACTGCAATGGCATGTACACTTTCAGGAATCTTTATAGATAGCCATGGATAAAGCACAAACCCTATAACACTGGCGCCTAAGATATATCCTTGTGCCGCAACAACATTTACAGGTGATGTCACAAGAGACATCATGTTGTCAAAAAGATATTCTGTTCCCAGAAATATAAAATTAAATAGTGCCAGTGCCACCATCAACGTGATTACTTTAGTATTCTTTATATTTTCATGCATATATGTACCTCATGATTAATTGGTCATACCTTTGTATACCTTAATTATAAATAAAAGTCTCTGATACAAAAGTTGACATTTGTCTCAATTGATTCTTTTTATATAATTCCTATACTTTTGTTTTCTATGATGATTGAAACAAACGTCAACTGTTAGCCTTGTCTTCTCTATGATAGACTGAAACAAATGATAAGGAGGAATAATGTATGCAAATAAGATGTCCTAACTGTAATGCTCCTATACAGGTAGAAGAAGGCGCTGTGCATATCCACTGCCTTGGATGTGGTAAAGAGTATCAGCTAAAACAATCTGAAGTAAGAATGATTGACTATACAAATAGAGGTCCAATATTTCAAGCTTATATACCTCAAGGCTGGTCTTATAGCATCTTTGACGACAACGATTCTATCTCGAGTCTTGCAGCTGTATGCAAAGGATTACAACTTGTTTCTCAAAGTGGTGCTCAAATAGTATTTTATCCATTTGCCTTCTATAAAGATGCTGAACCAAAACCAGCCTTTAATTTTGGATTCAATACCAACAGAGAATATCAGTTTGATCCAATCACTTTTACCAATTACAGTAAGTTCATGGATCTTCCTTTATATGCCATCAGAAGAATCACTTCTATTTGCACCCAACTGTTTAGAAGTTCACCTGTAAATATTAAGCTTCAGCCAATGGACTTTACTGAAGCTGAAAAGATGGCCATGTATTTTAAGCAGGCATCTGAAGAGAGAATGAAAAAGCCATGTATAGCTTTCCCTGGTAAATTCAGTTTTTCCTTCCATTCAAATGGACAACAGTATAACGGTTTCTTCAGTAGTGTACTTTCTCATACACAAAATACTTCTCAAAATGCTAATTGGCAGGACGTTTTAAGAAAAGGTGTCTCATTTATGGGAGCCATGTATGGTATTGGAGGTATGGGAAGTTTTGACTGGGGCAGATACTACGACCTTATATTGGTATATCCAAATAATATAGGCAGTGACTATGAAACTATCTTTGATAACTTTTTGAAGAATTTCGACTATGGTCCTGTATACTTCGCGTTACAAAACGAAGAAATACAAAGAGTGCAACAGATTCAATTACAAGGTGCCATGTCTCGTCAACAAAACGCCATTCGTGCCTCACAAAATATTTCTACCACACTTTCACAAACCAGCGACATCGTTAATTCTGCAGTACAGTCACATTCTGTACAAATGAACCATATTATTGATCATTCTACAGATGGTATCCGTGGCGTGGAGTACTATCATGATACTAGTGGGCAAACATATAAGGCAGATGTGAAATATGATCACATTTATAAAAAAGGCAGTACTTTTGTAGGAAGCAGTGATGGCGGTCTAGAGCTTGGTCCTGAATGGGAAGAATTGAAAAAGTAGATATTCTTTATAAAGTACTCGTGTATTTCAACACACGAGTATTTTAATGAAAACCGTTTGGATCTGATGTATATAAGATACTATACTCTTTTTGTCTTAACGATATGTATGAAGACGAAGATAACAATAATAAACATTAATCAATAATTAATTGAATAAATCATCAATGCTTATAAAAGGTTCTTTTTATAGTGTGCTAATTAAAAGTCGGCCATATGTCCTACCTTTGGACTTTATGACCGACGTATCGAATTTCTTAATATATAAAGAAATGCAAGCAATCTATACATTAACTACTTGCATATTCTTGATACTAATATGTTCTAATCTAAATCCTCGCCATTTGAAGCGATACACTTTTTATACCAATAAAAACTGTCCTTACGGTATCTATTTAGGGTTCCTTTTCCTTCATCATCAATGTCTACATAAACCATTCCATATCTTTTTCGCATTTCTCCCGTTGACGCACTAACTAAGTCCACACATCCCCATGGTGTATATGCGATTAAGTCTACGCCATCATTTATAGCTTCAGCCATAGCTTTGATATGCGCCCTCATATAATCTATACGGTATGAATCATGAATCTTTCCATTTTCAAAATTATCTATAGCACCAAGTCCATTTTCAACAACCATAATTGGAACTTGATACCTATCATAAAGTTCATTTAAACTATAACGCAATCCATCTGGATCCATTCCCCATCCCCAATCAGAATATTGAAGATATTCGTTATAATATCCCAGTGATAAATTACCACCACCATCTTTCTTAGCTCCAGCGTGTGTAGTGTGACATGAAGTGGAATAATAACTATAACTAAAGAAATCTACTTTGCCTTCTTTGAGGATTTCTTTGTCTTGATTAAAGAAATCTTGATCCAAATCTAGTGCTTTCCAAATTTTTTGTGCAAAATTAGGATAAGCTCCTCTAACCATTACATCACCAGGATAGTAAAAATATCTTTGCATCTTTTCTTGTGTTGCCAAGATATCCTTCGGATCACATGTTAATGGATAAGTAACTAAACCAGCAACCATGCAGCCTATTTTGAATTGAGGATAATTCTCGTGTGCATACTTTACTACTTTTGCGCTCGCTACAAATTTGTTGTGTAAAACTTTATAGTTATCTGCCTCTATCACTTTTGGATAATTTGGCACGAAAGATGAAATCATTGTTGCACTATTAATTTCATTAAATGTTAACCAATATTTTACATCATCCTTATATTCATCAAAAATTGTATGACAATACTTTTCGAATAAAGCTATTGTTTCCCTATTCTTCCATCCACCTAAATCTTCATCAATTTTTAATGGATCATCATAATGCGAAATGGTAACTAAAGGTTCAATATTATATTTGTGCAGTTCATCAAAAACTTCATGATAGAAATTCAACCCTTCTTTATTAGGGATGTCATCGTTTGCGTTTGGGAAAATTCTTGGCCATGCAATAGACATTCTGAACATTTTGAATCCCATCTCCGCAAACAAAGCAATATCTTCTTTATATCTGTGATAAAAATCAGATGCAACATGATTTGGATAGTAATATCCATCTAAGACAGCATATTTAGCCCCTTCGGGAAGCAATTGCCCCATGCCTTTAATAGCACCAGTTGTTCCATCCGGCATAACATAAGTTTTTAATCTAGAAGAATTTTTTGTTGCTCCTGTCGTTACATCTGTTAAAGCAAGCCCTCTTCCTCCCTCGTTATATGCCCCTTCATATTGGTTAGCCGCTGTTGCTCCGCCCCAATAAAAATTTTTAGGAAATTTGTTCATAACGCCTCCTATAATATGGCTAAAATATCTTCACCGTGTTTATGTGAATTATAATCCAACTCAATCACATCTAAATAATCTTTTGAATTAGTTACAATAACAGGAATTTCGCAAGATAATCCAGCTTCATTAATGATTGAACTATCAAATTCTAATAGTAAATCGCCTTTCTTAACAACATCACCTTGTTCAACTCGTGCTTCAAAGCCTTTGCCTTGCAAATTAACGGTATTGATACCAATATGAATTAATAACTCAACTCCATCCTTGCTTGTAATACCAATAGCGTGTTTTGTTGGGAATAGAGTAGTAATAGTACCATCAAACGGTGCATATACTTTATTATCTTTAGGAATAATTAAACATCCTTTTCCTACGGTTTCGGAACTAAAAACTTCATCACTTGATTCCAATAAAGATTTAACTGTTCCATCAATTGGAGAAGCTATCGTGATCTTTTTATCCAAACTTTTCTTTACTGGTTTTTCTATTTCTTCATATTCATCGCGATAAGTTGCCATTGATAAAACAAAAGTTACAACGAATGGAATTAAGACAGCAAAAATAAGAGAAATAAAGTTTGGAGCTTCAGGATTTAATAAACCTAATGTACCAATAATACCCATTCCAGCATATGTATACATCTTTAAGCCCATAATACCGTTAACTAAACCACCAGCAGCTCCACCAACACAAGTCATAACTAACAATGTTTTACGAGGAATGATGATTCCATACATAGCTGGTTCAGTAACACCCAAAAACGCAGAAACTAAAGCACTTCCACTTTGTGTCTTTGTTTTTTCTGTTTTTGTTTTTAAAACTACTGCCAATAATGCGCCACATACCGCGAAACATGCACATGAGCTCATCGCCAACATACTACTTGGATGTCCAGCTAGTAGATCATAAAATGCAAACATTGTTGGAATACCATGAATACCAAACATAACAAGAATTTGCCAAATGCCACCCATTACTAATCCACCAAGAATTGGAGACACTTCAAACACAAAATTCAATACATAATTAATCCCAACACCAAGTAAATTTGCCACTGGACCAATAATAGAGAATGTAATTGGAAAACAAATTACCAATGTGATCATTGGAGTTAAGAACCCTTTTAGTAAATGGTGGATATGCTTATCTAAGAACTTATAAACAGGTATTGCAAGCATTAGACCAAACATTACTGGCAAGAATGTAGATGTGTATGTCGCCTTTACGTTCATACCAAAAACATTCAAATCAACTCCTTGGATTTTTGGATATGTTAGAGCTGCACCAAATAGCAAACCAAAGTAAGGATCAATCTCGAACTTTTTAGCTACATTAAATCCCAAAACCAAAGGTAATGAATAGAATATACAGTCACCAGCAGCATTCATTAATTGATAAATGCCTGACTCTGTAGACATACCGGCAATTGCTAAAATTACAATTAATCCTTTGATAATACCACAAGCACACAACAGGTTAAGGGTTGGTCCCATACCTGACATAATCACACCAAGAAATAGATCAATTAGTGATTTTTTCTTTTTCGTTTCTTTAACTTCAGCTGCCCCTTGATCCATTCCTAATTGTTTACAAACTTCATCATAAACTTCCACTACATGTTCGCCAATAACCACCATGTACTGCCCAGCTGCTTTCACTATACTGATAACTCCATCGGTATTTTTCAATACCTCATCATTCGCCTTAGATTCGTCAATTAAATTAAAACGTAATCTTGTAACACAGTGTCTTAAATCTTTGACGTTTTCTTTGCCTCCGACATTTTCAATAATTTTTGTCGCTAGATTTGTATACTTTCCCATTGTATTTTTTCCTCCTCTCACAATCGTCAGTATATTTTTAGAAAACACGGTTAAGCCAACTGAATGTAACCATCCTATTTTCGTTATTTTTTTATTAATAGTAATTCTATTGATCCTTTTTAATACATTTGCCTACGGCTGTTTGAATATGTATTGTTAAATACATCATCTCTTCTTCTGATATCGAAAAATTAAACTTTTCTTTGATAAATCTTTCAATCAATTTTGAGCATTCATATGCTGTTTGATACTTATTAAAAATTATTTCACAAAGTTCGTTATTGTCTAGCTCTTCCGATTCTTCTTTCCTTAAAATTCTTCTAGCAAAAAGTTTTAAGTGTGTAATAAATCTATACATATAACTCGAATTTTCATCCAAATCTACTTTATAAAAAACCCGAACAATTTTAATGATATCTTGTATTATTTGAGTTATTCTCATTGTTTCATCTAAAGAAGAATCTTCCGTCTCTGCATTAACTATATGCATTGCAATATTTGCAGCCTCATCTTCAGGAAGCTCTATTAAGAATTGTTTTTCAATCATTTCTTTAGCTAACAAACCGATTTCAAATTCTTTTTCGTAAAATCGTTTAATTTCCCAACTAAGACCATTTGGTATTTTAACCCCTTCATCATATCTTCTTTTCATCTCATAAATATGATCAGCTAAAGATATAACTAAACTATCATTCAACTTCATACCCATGCTCACTCTAGCAATTTTTACAAGTTCATTGCTCACAATCACATATTCAAGCGGAATATCTGTTAATAATTGTTCTAATTGTTGATATAAATTTCCATCAGGTTTCAACACAAACACCTGATTTATCAATGCGGTATCTATAATATCGCCAGGTCTTTTCTTATATGCAATACCTTTTCCACAAACTATTTGATTTTTGCCATTGTCATCCGTTACAACAACTGCATTATTTGTTAAAATACGATCAATTTTCATCTCTTGCACCCCTCAATAATCTCTATACAAGTCAATGTTTCCTCCATCGATTTTTCACAGTCATCATAATTCTTGTTACCAATTGCTTTTTCAAGATAAATCATCTCATCTCTTCTATCAGCATCTTCACAAATAATTTGACGTGTTCCATCATTTAGCACCAGCTCAGCCTTTTCACAAAACATTGGAGAACTGTCACAATATAAATAACCATTTTCTCCTTGTATACAACAATACGGACGACCATTAGAACATTTAGATATTGTATTTATAGAAACAAAATCCGAATATGTTAAAGATAAAACTCCACTTAAGTCAACCCCGTTGTATCCCAAAATACTTTCATAACTATAATGAGAAGGTTTGCCAAATAAACCCACCATATAATGCAAACTATAAATTCCAAAATCAGCAAGCGCGCCACCGTATTTTGGATCAAACACATATGAAATTTCACCATGTAAATAATCTTTATACCTTCTAGAATAATGGCATAAATTACTTGTAACCATTCTGATTTTCCCTAACTTACTTATATTTGATTTTATCTTTTCAAAGTTTTTTGTATGAACACTTCTACTCATTTCATACAATAATAATTTATTTTTCTTGGCTATGTTTACTAATTCAATCCCTTCAGAAAGTGTTGTAGTAAATGGTTTTTCACATATCACATTTTTACCGCTATCTAAAGCTTTTTTTACAATTTCATAATGATATTGATTAATTACTGCAACATATACTGTATCAATATTCTCATCTTTAAGAAATTGTTCCAGATTCGTATATATGCTAGGAATACCATATTTTGTAACCAATGTTTTTCCTCTCTCAAAGCTCATTTTACGACAGCATAGAGAACAACAATTAATTCTATCAACGGTTTTAAATAATGGAATCATTCCAGAAACAATATCACCAGATCCAACAATGCCGAGATTCATTTTTCCCCCTTCTATTTCTATTTTTAATAGTCAACACTAGACAAAAATATAAAAAACCCGTTCAAAAAACTTTTTTAAACGGGTTAAGCTTGTTAATACAATTACCATCCCTAACGTAGCTTTAGAATATCACGCCTAACCGCTTTATGCAAGCGTTTTCATTCTCTTTTTTTGTCTAATTTTAAAAAGAGCCTTCATGTCAGCTCTTTTTAGTCC
>OLGY01001325.1_pt1 | contig 12993 bp, 11 predicted proteins | sample 1605951 | NCBI WGS metagenome assembly OLGY01 (sample SAMN03283280) | human gut metagenome | biome: human-associated habitat; material: feces | host: Homo sapiens | place: Peru | collected 2012
TGAGATATAAATATTACTGAAACAGAATGAAGTATTGATTATGCTCGAACTCGAATTACAACAATATCTCCTCCGCAAGTACCCACAAGAGAATGCTCGCTACAAATGTAAGGAATCCAAGAATCCAAAGAACTTATTTAAAATACAACAGACGTAAGTTATGGCACTCGCAATAAACATAAACGATCTGCTCAACAAGCAGAAGATTGAATCCAACCGCATTGAGTTTAAGAAAGGTTGGAATCCAGGGAGCATATATCATAGTATATGTGCCTTCGCTAATGATTTCGACGACCTTGGCGGTGGATATATCATCGTTGGTGTAGATACCGACGACAAGACGGGTATGGCAATTCGTCCTGTAGAAGGTGTGCCAATTGAAAAGATTGATGGCATCTTGCAGGAGATGGTTGCGTACAATAACAAAATGTCTCCATACTATTTGCCTCGTACCTCCGTGGAAGAAGTGGACGGCAAACAGGTGATTGTAATTTGGTGTCCAGCAGGTAGCTATCGTCCTTATTCCGTACCGGTGAATGTTACGGCAAAAGGTTCAAAGGAGTATTTCTACATTCGTAGCGGAACAAGTAGCATAGAGGCAAGAGGTGAAGTGCTCGTTGAACTGCGAGAGTTGGCCAACCGTATGCCTTTTGACGAACGAGGAAATAGCGACATTCAGTTGGAAGACATCTCATTGGTACTTCTTCGTGATTATCTTGTCAAAGTGGGTAGCAAGTTGGCTGATGAGGTGATAACAACCCCGCTTGCTACGATTCTTGACCAAATGGAACTTTACACTGGCCCGAAAGAGAATCGTTTACTTCGTAACGTGGCAGCCATGATGTTCTGCGAGAACCCAAACAAGTTTTTCCCATACACTCAGATTGATGTGGTGACATTCCCTAACGGAAAGATGAAAGCCCCCAACAATTTTACCGAAGTAACATTCAAGGGCAGTGTTCCGCAGATGATAAAGCAGACAATGGATTACATAAAGAGCAATGTTCTCAAAGAGCATGTGCGTAAGGTGTCGGGAAGACAGGAAGCAGAACGTTTTTGGAATTATCCATACGATGCTATTGAGGAAGCTGTTGTAAACTCCGTATATCATAGAGATTTCTTGCAACATGAACCTATTGAGATAACCATTGAACCGAGCGGAATATCTATACTTAATTGTCCTGGTCCAGATAGAAGTATCTCCAAAGAAGATATTGCAAAAGGCGATATGCTGAAAAGCCGTCGCTACCGAAATCGAAGGTTAGGCGACTTCTTGAAAGAACTCGACCTTACAGAAGGTCGCTCAACCGGTGTTCCAACAATTCAAGCGAAACTGGCAGAGAACAGGTCACCACGCGCCATCTTTGAAACGACAGATGATCGCTTGACTTTCTTGGTTACTATTCCGATACATGAAGGGTGTTCAGATAGTTCGGAGGAAAGTATAGAAACGGTTGGTTTTGGTTCGGAGAAAACTTCAAACAGTTCGGAGAAAACTTCAAACAGTTCGGAGAAAACTTCAAACAGTTCGGAGAAAATACTCGAACTAATTAAACAGAACCCCAAAATATCAGCAGCAGGAATCGCCATGGAAATTGGCATTAGCTCGCGAGGGGTTGAAAAGCAAATCAAAAAACTTCGTGAGGCTGGTATCATCAAACGCAATGGCGCAGACAAGGGGGGCTATTGGGAAATCGTAAATTTGGACAACGACTAAAACAGTAAAATATTGCAGTTTTATTTTGCAGTTTCGTGCATTTGTACTAACTTTGCAAAGTTAAGTATAACATCTCGGGGTTGACTGGATTTGAGGTTTTCTCATGGTAAACAATCAGAAAGAAAATCCAATGAAATCAATTAAAAGCCAAGTATTTATCGGGGTTTTGGAAGATTACAGCGACTTTTGCATTTTTCCATTTTCTGAGTATTTTTCTTTTATTTTCCGACTTTTGTCCACACGTTGTCCACACATCCGAAGTTCTTAACTTTGCGTCATAACATTAAAATTATTGATTATGGCAAAAAAGAAATTGTACAAGACAGCGGATGAAATTATCGCCGGCTATTCTTTGACTTCAAGCAAGGTACATCGTAAGGTTTACCTCGTCGGCAGACCATTGAAAACGGGCAATGTGTCATTGGTGCGTTATCACAGTAGTGGCAGTGGAAAATTCCGTGTGCGAGAGCGCGAAACTACTGGAGTAATCCTATGCATAGAAAATGATCAATCAGTCAAACTCGAGAATCAAGAGAAACTTAGATTACAGCAAGTGGTATGCGATACGCTGAATGCAGATCTGGAGCGTGAGGAAGCAGACTTCAAGCCATTGCCAAAGACAAAGGTATTATTGTCTGAGTATGCAAAGGAACTGGCTGAGCGGTCATTTATGGAAACGGGTAATAGGCATAGTACATATTCATCCATGAACTCACTTGCTCAGCATTCAGAACTATTCCGTCCGCATAGCCAGCTTGGAGATATTGACAAGAAATGGTGTCTTCTCTTTATTGATTATCTCAAGCACAAGGCATTGAATCTGAATTTTCAGTGATCCAAAGACCCAAATAAACGTAAGGAGATATTTATCGGGCAGAACTCTCAGAACCGACTTATTGCAACTCTCAACAACGCGCTGAATACGGCGGTAAGAGAATCGTTGATTGCTCACAACCCAATGAACGAATTGAATTCAAAAGAGAAGGTTCCTGCAAAGAAAGGCACAAGAGAGTTTCTGTCTCATAAAGAGATCAACATGCTGATTAATACTCCATTTACTCATGGTAAGTATGACATCAAGCCTTCCTTCTTGTTCAGTTGCTATACCGGACTTCGTTGGAGTGACTTAAAGGCGATAACAAGGAGTGACATTCATACAGACGCAAATGGTAAGTATATTGACATTATAATGGTGAAGACCAAGCAGCATCTTAAGGTGTATGTACCTCAAGTTGCTTTGAATCTGCTTCCTCATGCGGTTGACAATAACACCCCTCTGTTCTGCCTTCCCAAGAATGATTGTGCCAATGAGCGATTGGCTCTTTGGATAAAGGATGCTGGCATAGAGAAAAAGATAACCTATCATTGTGCACGCCATTCCAATGCAACAGTGTTGCTTAGTAGCGGCATTCCCATTGCTGTTGTAGCAAAGCAGTTGGGACATTTGAAGATTCAGACAACAGAAATCTACGCTAAAATCATGGATGAAGCTCAGGTAGGTGCTGCAAATAAGATGGACGAGTTGTTTAAATGGACTTAAAAAATATGGCCATGTTCGTTTATGTTGGGAATATATATTAACTTTGCTTGAAATATTTCACCAAATGAGCTTTATTATATTCCGCAGACCTAGTAAACGATCATGGCCATTTTTGGCTTCTTCAGCATTATTGCTGTTTGTATTTACATTATTTTTTGTTTTTCGTGTATCAGGTGGCTATTGGATAGCCGCTCTGATTTTATATCTCCTTACCATACTTTTATCTTACCATCTTTGGACCAAGAAATATCCTCAATACAGCCAAGGTGAGTATCTATACATGAACCAGGCATTCCTGAAGTATAAGCGTATGGGAGTCAAGACAGATGTTGATTATCGTGCGTTTATCAGTCGCTTTAAGGATGATCATAATCCTGACACAAAAGACTACAAATATGATGCGGAAGACCGTAAGGACGAAAACTGGCGTTCTTACAATAGAGTCGTGTCTGTTCTCGAGTCTCATTCGAATCTTGTCGCGAAACTATTCAATGCAGAATCAAGCAGAGAGTTGACCATACAGGTGTTCCATCTGTTGATAGACAGTGAACAAAAGAAAGATATTGAAGAAAGAACACTTGACTCTGCAGAGAACATTTCACCTAACGAAATGAGCAATTATCTTTGTGATGGCATTGTTTCTCCATCCAATCCTTTAGGAGTTTGTTATAAGAATTTATCGTTCTTTATCACAGAGATTACATCTACGGTGAACAATACAGTTGCGCAAGTTGGAAATGGACGTAAGGTCACTGGTCTGTTGAAGTACAATAATAGGGACGTGAATGAGAAACAGATACTTGATCTTTTCTATTGCGCATCAGTTGATAATGAGGCTATGCTGACTTTGAATGCCAACACCGCTTTTGCGTATTTGATGAATATGCTGGCAGCAAAGTCTTTTGTGTCACACGACTGGACGGCTTGTTTTTCTGACAAGCTATTGAAGCAAAGCACATCAGCTCCTGTGAATCACAATGATTTGAAAGTAGCTAAGAACAAAGCTATGACTACCCTACCAGTAGGTAGTAAATCTATCGACAATCTGATTATCACCTTAACCACACATAACAAATAGAAAATCAGGCTTTTATCGTGTAATAGTGGACTATTAATGGACTTAATCTATTATTAGTCCACTATTATTTTACTTTTTTATTCTCCCTTTTCTTTTAGTCTATCTTTGCACCGATATCAGTAACGGATGCTGGCCAGCTCCTATTTATAAACATATTAATGCAAAGATAAAAATGTCATACATAGACTTATCTGAAAGCTATGCTGAAATTCAGGCAAAGTGCCAGGAGCAGCATGAACAGTTGGCACTCTTCAAGAAAAAGAGTGACGAACAGGAAAAACGTATCCGCCAGTTAGAGTCAAAGCAGTTGGCCCTAAAAGAAATCTTGACCTTTGAGGAGGGCAGCGAGTATACGGGGATTTCTAAGAGTACATTATATAAGATGACCTCTGCACATGAGATTCCGTATTACAAGCCTCATGGAAAGTTGATATTCTTCGAGAGAAAAGAACTTGACTGTTGGCTTCGTCAGAAACCCGTTAAGAGCATGGTACAGCTTCAGGAAGAAGCAGAGAGAGCATACCTTACTTCATCATTTAATCATAAGTAGGTTATGGAGTCTGTACGTAAGAAATTCCCATTCACACGCACGCTCAATCATCTGATTGAGTCGTGCCCCGTGGAGGACAAGCTGGCGCTCATTGAGGCTTTCATCGCATATGGCCTTGATGGTATTGAGAATGAATTGCACGGTAGAGCATTCGAACTGTTTCTGCAAGCCAAGGTAGAATTAGATAAAAGCTGGAAGCTATATCGTAACGGATGCTCCAAACCAGAGAGTCATCATCGTGGCGGTGCTCCTAAGAATAATCGTAATGCAGCCAAATCAACACCAAGTCAATACCAAAACAATACCAACTGTATTTCTTCTTTATCTACTAATACTACAAGTAATAATATTAATATAAAGAAAGAGAGGGACAAAGAAGAGAAAGAAGGTATGTTGGCCTTCGACGAACAAATTCTGCCAGCTTTGAATAAATGGTCTGGATATTTGTACGAACTATACCATCGGGAACAATCACTTTCTACTATTGAGGCTTGCTATAAGAAATTGCAGGCTTTGAGTGGAGGTGATCCTTCAAAGGCTGACGCTATTGTGAATTACTGTATGAGTAGAGGATGGCGAGGCTTGTATCCGATTCCGACTTCTAACCAATTCAAAGGTTCTATAAGTAAAAGAATGGAGACTGGGGTCACGTTGAAAGACAACTCACTCTCCAAGTATGACAATCAAGAAAAGTGGTAAATTATGGCAATAATAGATTTTAGACATGCAGCTGAACGCTTGAAAGATTTCGGTTTTCGGCTGAGACCAGAAAGAGTGTATATCCAAATATCCGATGCAAAAGTCAACTTACAAAATGGATTCAGATTCTTCATTGGCGCTCATCAATGGTTGCCCGAATATGAGGAGATAGTAAGCTGGCTGACTAACAATCACGGTCGTGGTCTTTTATGTATCGGACACCCAGGTCGTGGCAAGACTATCATCTGCACCAAGATTATTCCTCCAATTATTATCGATAGCTGCAATCTCATTACGAACATATACGATGCAACTGATTTGAATAATCTTATTGATAAGATATTGAAGAACCGTATCGTGTGTATAGATGATATTGGCACAGAAGGAGAATACGTTAAATATGGTGAGCATCGTGTGCCATTTGCCGAACTTGTTGATTTGGCTGAGAAAAAGGGCACACTACTGATTCTTACCACAAATCTAACTGTGGATGAACTAAAAGTAAAATACGGTGAGCGTGTGGTTGATCGTCTTAGGGCCATTACGAATGTCGTTTATTTCAAAGGCTCCAGTTTGAGAAAGTAATATCCACCAGTTCAGCAGATCAACAGCGAGTCTGAGTAAAGGCAAGCAGCCAGCAACGGATTATCAGAAATAATCCTAAACATAATAGGGACTTTTAGATTCACCTGCTTGCGCTGTTCACTTAAAAAGTCCTTCTATTATGCTCAGGCTCCGCCCGAGACCTGCTGAACCGCTGCTTTGTTAAACGCTACCAGTGGCATCACTGGAACCTAACAACTCACAGTACAAAATGGCTTATAGCAACATACCACGCGCCTCTATCCATGTAGGCTCAAACAAGAAATCGTTCTCGTCGCAAATGGGCAACGAAGCAGAACGCAGAGGTTGGGACGAGAAACGATACCGATTGAGGAATGCTGAGACGGAGAAGAACAACCACTACAACTTCTCTCGCAAGCAACTAAACTTCGAAATAGCCAAGGGATGCAAGGTTATGCCCCTTGGCTCCAATCCTGTTCCTTTACACGAGCGCTTACAGATACGCCATGACGAACTTGGCTTCAAACCTTATATGGATGCCAAACGCCCCAATCAGATAGCAAAGAACAGTCCAAACAGTTTGGTGAACATTATTTTCGGTGGCGACCATGAAGTGATGAAGGAACTTGCATTTGGCAATCAAGAGATAGGCACCTCTGACCCTTACGCAGACAACAGTCATATAAAGCTAATGCCAGCCATAACCGATTGGGCAAAGGATACATACCGCTTCTGTTGCCGACTATGGGGAGAGGAGAACATCATTGGCTTTGACGTGCATTGTGACGAGACTGGCGTTCATGCTCATGTGTTAACCGTTCCGGTGGAGCGAGTCAGAAAGCGTGGGCGCATCGGCAGCAAATACGTACACAAGAATAATCTTGATAAGGTGCTTTCTACTAAGGAATGGAAAACATTACCAAAAGAAGAGCGTGCCTACTACATAAAAAGTGAACAGACCAAGGATTCTGTTGAACGTGTGTCATACGCCAAGGTTTGGGGTGAAACAGCCAAAGACAAGTCGAAGTATTTGTCTGATCTTCATACTGAATACTACAATGAGGTGGGCTGCAAGTACGGCTTGCAGCGAGGCATCCCATACGATGAGCTGTCTCCAGAGGAAAGACGTGGACGCAGACACAAGGACAAGGTTACTCTTGAAGCTGAACGACAAGCAAAGCTAGCTATTGTAGAGGCCAAGAAGCTAAAAGCGAGCATTGAAGCCGAGACAGCTGTCGTCACGCAACAGAAGGAGGTAGCACAAAAGGATCTAAAAACTGCTCAGTCTGGATTCCTTGCTAAAATCTTCCAACCTGGCAAATATAAGAACGAAGAGGCTGCAAGACTCAAAGAGTCGTACAATGCAGGTGTCAAGGAAACCATCAACAGTTTTGTCAAAGCATCAGGATTAAAATGGAATGGCGAACCTACGGCAACTTCTTTGGGTCAACGCTTCCGCATAATATGGGATAGTAATAAAGGTCTTTCGCAAGAATTGAAAGCAAAAGACTCTGTCATTTCAGAAAAGGACACAATAATAAAGAGCCTTAATGCTAAAGTGACTACGCTTACAGAGGAAGTTAATGGGCTCAAATACCGATTGACCCTAATTGATGCTGATGCTGTGGATAGGCTGCGAACCGCCAAGAATGCAGAAACTGCACGTGCAGACAAAGCAGAGAGTGAATTAAGGGGACTTCGGTCTGACTATGAGAGACTATCCCATAAGTGGAACGAATTGTGGGACGAACCTGAGTATAACGATGCTGCAAAGATGGTCAAAGTTCGAAAGGAAGAAGAAACTCGTCTCGCGGAAGAGGCGAAGCGTGAAGAGCAAGCAAGAGAAAACAGACGACAATCAGTGCTCGATAGTCTTGTCGCTAATGGCAAAGATAGCCTAAGAAGTTTCGCTCTTACCGACAGAATAGATTTCAACGAGCAAGAAGCAAAGTCAATCTACTATGGCATCATGGCCATTGCTCAAAAGTTCGGTTTCGACCTATGTACAAAGAAAGGTGTTTCATCTGCCGTCTGTAAGTTTCTCGATGCCCTATCTTGGAATGGCTGCACAGACTTCCGCACTGAGTGCGTCACCAAATGGACGAAACTCTTTGCCGAGAATAACAACATATACGATTCTCATGTCATCAACAACTTCATCTCATTCATCGACTATATGTCATGCAGCTCCAAAAACAATGTAACAACTGGAGGTTCAAACGGTTGTGCCGACCAACTCACCAATTGGAACGGAACGAAGAAGATAGGATTGGGGGCTCTACCAAAGAAGAAACGTAGAATGTCACAGTAGTTATGTACTTACATAGAACACAACTTTTATTAGGGCTGTTTGCCGTTCTATTGACGACAAACAGCCCTAATAAATAAAAAAACTCCACAACACAAATATTTTCCTTGTTTTCTTTTTCCATTCTTATTTAGTTTTCATATCTTTGTAGTCAAATTATGACAATTCTTTCAAGAATAAGTCTGTTGGTTTTAATCTAACCTCTGAACAACATTGGAAGATACTACCAACCTGTCTCCAAAGGCAGACGCTTCATTGTATAATGGGCAGCCATCCGACACTGGCTTTTCGTGTCCAAGTGCAGGACTTACCTCCCGCACGCCCTCCATTTCTGATGATGTCAGGAATGGGGTGTCGGTAGAGAATGTGCCTGCCGGAAACAAGCAATGGTTCGTGCTAAGAGTTTCGTATGGACGCATTGACAAAGCAAAGACCTTTGTGGAAGTAAAAGGATTGGAATGCTATGTTCCTATACAATACAAGGAGATTAGAAAGCAAGGAAAGAAGCGTATCGTCACCGAACCACTCCTCCCCTCCCTCATCTTTCTCCATGCGACAGCAGAGCAAGTAGAAGCCTTACTCCACGACAACAAAGCAATCTCAAATGAAAGCAGAGCCTTGCTCAGCTACTACTTTGACCATACCATCCATCTTCAAAACAATCCCGACCGCAATCCACCGTTAACAATCCTATATGAAGCCATGAACAACTTCATCCGCCTCACCTCCATCAAGAATCATCACATAATACCAGTCACATCTGACAACATTCAGTTCAAACTGGGCAACCGTTTTTGCCAGTTCTTCGGCGTTCTTGCCCTTGTTGAGTTTCCTCATGAAGAGCATGTTCGTGCTTCTCTCAATGATGGTGAGTATTGCCTCACGGTTTCCTTTTCCCACGATGGTGTCCATCTCGAAGTCACCGAAGCGCGAACCGTCTGCCTCCGGTGGCCTTTCGCTGATACTGACGCGGTTGGGTATGGAGGAACCCCTGCCTCCTACAGGTCTGCTGCGATGCTTGAGCTTGTGCCGGCAGTTCTTATAGAGGAACCCTCCGCACTTTTCCCTTTCTCTTTTTATTACAACATTGCTTATCTTAATCGCATTCCCTTGTTCCGCTCTTAGGGGGCTTTGCGCCCCCTGCCGCTTAGGCAAACCTCCGCAGTGTTTTTCATAGTTTTGGGCTTACGCCCTCGCTGCGGTTGATTGCACTTCTATCTTGAACTTGGGTGCGTACGAAAAGCGACACAGAAAGCTATCCGAGTTTACCGATTTTGTCAAACGCTACTTCCCGTATGTGGAGAAGCTGATGCCGACAATAAATTTCCTGCGTAAACGCTTGGGCTTCAAAGACGATATAATCCGAAAGTTATGCGCATTCAAGGATGTTTTCATAACAGGCAAACTCTATTCTTCGGAGTTCAACCAAAGTTTTGAAACCAAGCGTTCTGTCTGCTCCATCAAGGAAGATGAAAACGGAAAGCTCGATTTCAATATTGACAGAGTATCGCATGTTAGTTGGTTCAGACACAAGAGGGATGAGTTTAGGGAAGCTATCGGAATACCGAAGTCGAGACAATACAGAGGTATTAAATTATAAATCAAAACAATGTCCGTAATTGTTGAGTGACATATCACAGATTTTTTGTACTTTTGCAGTCGATTTCAATTAAACTTAAAAATATATCGGAATTATGATTGATGATAAAACATTAATAGTATCAAATTATGAGTTGAATAAACTTAGCTGTTGTGCTTTGTCTTCTAAAATTTATATCTCAAAAGATGACAAATCAAGATTGTATGTTAAGGCGTCTTCCATGCTAATAAAGAATATCAATAATCTTGTTCAGCCTCAATTTGAATACAATGAATATAATAGTGGACACATCAATTGTAATGCTCTATTGGAAAACTTAAAGTTGAATCGTGAATTGAAAATTTTTGCGCCTTTGTCAATAAGTTCTCTTTCAGAAAAATTAGTGGTTGTCACAATATGGAATGGAGAACATTGGTATGAATTGATTTGTAAAAAAGTCGAATTACAAAATTCTCATAATTGTAATTCGACCACAAATATGATTGTAAAAGTTTATTTACAGAATCTTTTATATGATGATATAAACAAATTGACAATAACAAATCTCCAATTGACTAAGCAGCTCGAAGCAATACCTAAAGAAAATTATTGGGATTCTGTGACTTCTTTTCATACGGTAGTACGGTTTCCCATAAATTTACTTCATTCAATAGAAGGGATAAGGAAAGTTTCTATGCCTACGCCAAAATTTACAGAGTATGGAGAACATTATTGGACTCCTAGTGACATTTTATTCTCGAACTTACAACTTAAAATTGATTATGATAAAAGAATAATAGATGGACATTATTCAGAGGATAAAGAACTTTGTGGAGGAAGGAGAACATCAAATGGTTGGGAGGATAAATACCTTTATCGTAGTGCCCATTTCTATAGAGCATTTGAATTAAAATATATTCTTCGTGATTTTATTAGTCATTTACCAGAATGTCTTGCTACAATAAAAGGAAAAATTCAAGATTGTGAGAATAACAATATATTTAATAATGATTATCACCAAATGTCTATAACAATAGCGTTTGAAAAACCTTTAAAATTTAGTCAAATCAATGATGTTCTAAAGTTCGATGTGAGTGGCTCTGAATATATCTACTATTTGTAGTTGTTGGCATAAATATAAAGGTGTAGTTGTGTTAGGATAAGAATATTACAATATATTGTTAAACTTCGAACAATAAAATGATTATGAATTGGCGCAAATTATTATACAATGCATGGAACAGCTTTTTAGAAAAGAAAAAGAATAATGGAGAAGATAATTCATTATACCCTAATTCTTTTTCTGGTACATATAAAACAAGATTAGCAGTCATAGAACGACATCTTCAACGAAGAGATTATAATTTTGGAAAATGGAGGGCGACTTTGATTCCGAAAAAAGATGGAGAAAATAGACCACTCGTCATACCAACATCCATCAATGATAAACTCGTATTGAAAGCTATGAGTGACTATCTGCCAAATTCCTTGGCATTTGTATTTAATAGTGTTAGCTCTGTCAGTTATGCTTATCAAAAAGGGAAAAGTACCAGAGATGCTCTAATTCAGTTAAAGAAAATACATAATCCAGAAAACGTCCTATTAAAAATTGATATTAAGCATTTCTTTGATGAAATTGACAAAACAATTCTTATTCACTTGTTAGACCAATATCAAATAGATGAATATGTGAAAAGTCTGATTTACAAAGGTATTAATCCTGTTGTTGACTATTCTGGTCTTAAACAAAGAGACATTGATAGATTTCCTAAAGAAGGAATACCTCAGGGAAATCCCATTTCTGCGATATTAAGCAATTTGTATCTTTATGAGTTGGATAAGTTAACCATATCTAATGGTTGGAAGATGGTTCGGTATGCAGATGATATGGTATTCTCTGTATCTAACATTGAAGAAGCTCAACTTATATTAGCACAAGTTGAGAAGTATCTATTGGACAAGCGGAAATTGACCATACATCCATTAACAAATACTTCTGATGCAAAAACAGCTATTTTCCATAATCCAAAGAAAGATAGAATGAAATATTTAGGTGTTATTTTTGATGGGCAGAACTTGTTCCCAACAAAGGAGTGTTGCTATAAGCTAATCGGAAAAATTAAGACAATACTTAAATGTACATCTATTACTAAAGAAAAAGAATTTGCTATTAAAAAAGCCATTGCCCAATGGTGCGGTTATTACGCATTTACTGACATTCAAAATAGTCAAATCAAGTGGATGAATAACGCAATTAATCACCAAATAGATAAATGCAAATTAGATATACCTAAGGTAAATATTACTAATGTTGTTTTGAGAACAAGGAAACGTCAAAGCAATCGATATCTAAAACTGTTCTATCCTATACAAATTGGGGAAGAGTGTAGGTGGCTGAATATTTATGGTTAAAAAGACTTCGATGATTTTATATTCATCTTTATTTTGTACTTTTGTTTTCACAAACGAGTTACTTGAAAAGCAAATCAGGGCAGAACGCAGAAAATAGGACGGTTTGCAAGTAAGCGTATCCGCGATAAAAGTTGTCCACACTTTGTCCACACACATGCAAAATATTGCAGTTTTATTTTGCAGTTTCGTGCATTTGTACTAATTTTGCAATAGGAAATCGCTTGAAATGAGGATGATAATCAAGGATTTATGTCCACACATTGTCCACACGATGGGGTTTCTTAGTACGCAAAGCACTGAATTTCAGTGTGGTACAACATCTCGGGGTTGACTGGATTTGACAGCGGGATGAAATGGTACGTAAGCATGCGGAGTCTCGATGGCTACCTCCTTAATCAGAGTGATCAAAAATTTAATTGGCGAAAACAACTACGCTCTCGCTGCTTAATCGAAGTATAGTAGATTAGCTTTATTCCGCCACAAGGTTTGGCGGAACGAGACATCGCTCCAAGGATGTTGTTCCGAATCTGAGGGTCAAGCGGTGCA
>OLGY01001326.1_pt1 | contig 12987 bp, 10 predicted proteins | sample 1605951 | NCBI WGS metagenome assembly OLGY01 (sample SAMN03283280) | human gut metagenome | biome: human-associated habitat; material: feces | host: Homo sapiens | place: Peru | collected 2012
AGTTGGTGATGGTGACCATATAGCAGGCTACATGCTCCAGAGATTCCGGGGAGTCGTAGGTCTCAAAGACCACATCCAGACCGTGTCTGTTGGGAATGCCGGTCAGATGATCCAGGAAAGCTGCACGGTTCAGCGCGTGGCTTTCTTCGGCAAAGGTGCGTAATTTATAAAAATCGTATAACAGCCATATCAGATTAAATAAAGCAAGGACCCAGGAAAGTGTGCATAGAATAAACAGGGTCCGGTCTTCGAAAAGCTTCGTGCCCAACGCCGGGTTCAGGGTCAGCACCAGAACATACGCTGCTTCCAATAGAAGCAGAAGGACTAACTGCACGGTTTTGGTGTTACGGAAGGTTTTTACGAATTTCTTTTTCTGTATCATAGGGTCGCTCCTTTAAAAGCCTGTGTCATGATTTTCTTTGGATGTATTATAGCATATTGTCCGTCAGAAAAAAAGATAACGATGCCGGCGTTCACTAATTTGATTTTAAAAACTTAGATTTTTTTAAATTAAAATAAAAAAAATTGACCCTTTTTTGTGAGATGCACAGTCTTAATAATTAGAAAGACACAAAAGGAGCGGTTTTACCGGCAACTCCGGAAGAAAGGAGCAAAAGGGGACGATGGAAGAACGAAGGAGGATCGACCGTGTTGGCTATCAGGCTAAGAGCGTTATCGTAGTATGTGATTCGGGAGAGAGCATTTTTGTCGAAACATGCAATGTCAGCCCACTGGGCATAGCTTTTACGATGCCGGCCGGATCTCCTGACCTTAAGGGGAAAGACATCATAATCGTAGCGGATACGATGATCATGTATGCAGATGTCACCAGACAGGAGGAGCAAGAAGACGGAGATTTTAAAGTAGCTATTTCGGCAAAGAAATTCACGCCGGAGGTGCTGCAGTATTTATTTGAACATATTGTTGAAAAATAGAATGGAGAGGAAAAATCATATGAGAAAAAACAGTAAGAACGAAAAAGTGATTCGTGCTATGGCGATCGGCATTTCCGCAATGCTGATGGCATCTTCCCCGCTGACTGCACTGGCAGCAGAGGGAGAGGGCACCACGCCCGAAGGCAATGAGGATAAGAACATTACCGTGACACCGGAAGCCGGTATTGCTGACCAGGCACAGGCGGCAGCAAAAGAAGCTGACAAGGCAGTAGAAACGGCAGAAAAGAGTGCTACTGATGTGAAGTCAGAAGTGGCTGATCAGGTAGTGGCAGGGGAAGCTAAGGATACGCAGGGCAAGGATCTGTCTCAGGCTGTTCTGGATGCCAATGCCAAAGTAGAGGATAAGACCGTGGAGGGCGGTTCTTCTCTGAAGGACGCAGAGTCTGCTGTGGAGAGTGCAGATACCAAACTTGGCGTTGCAGAAGCAAATGATAAGCTTTCCGACGCAGAACTGAATAAGGCAGCTGATGCTGCGGCAAATGCAGGACAGACTGCGGCAGACGCGAAGGATGCCATGCAGGCTGCCCAGAATAAGGTAAATGGACAGATCGAGAATATCAAGGATGCTGCGTCTATCAACGATGCCAATGCGGCATATGAAGAAGTAAAGACTACCGTAGATCAGGCACAGGCTGATTTCGATGCAAAGCTTGGGGAGTACAATACCGCCAAGACAGCTTATGAAGAGGCAGCACAGAAGGTGGCAGCTTATGAAAAGGCTTATGAGGAGGCTGTAAACAGTGCAGATGCTAACGCTGCGGCAGCAGCAGCTGAACTGGAAGCAGCGAAGACAAATGCAGAAGCACTGGCAAAGGCTCTGGAGGCTGCAAAGGGTGCAGTGGATAAGTCTGCAGCAGGTGCTCTGGATATTGCAGATAAGGAAACTCTGACCCAGGGAGACAATGGACTGAACTGGAAAAATGAGGATCAGCTTTTCATTTCCATTATGCAGAACTACTATCTGCCCGAGGTACAGAAGATCACTGCCGATGATATTAAGGTTGTCCGCAGACAGGGTGAAGACAATAATACCAAGAATTATTTTGAAGTAACCTATACCGATGAGAATGGTAATAAGCAGACAAAGTTTTACAACTATGTGATGGATGACAAACAGACTTCCAAGGACAATATCGTGATCTTTGAGAAGCGAATTGAGGAAGTAAACTGGAAGACGGCGCAGGAGACCAATCCGGATCAGTATGTGAAGGGAAACGGGGATACTATCACTGTTTCCGAAGTGGAAAAAGGTCTGAAAGACGGAACTATTATTGCAGTAGATGGAAAGAAAGTGATCAAGAACGACGGAACCGAGAGTATCATTATTTCTGACAATAACCAGAAGACCGAAAACGGCGAGGTTGATACTGATGTAAATGAGGCTACCGAGAAGGAATCCTGGAAACTGGATGAGAACGGCAACCTGATCAAGACCGTGACCGCTGATGTGACCACCATCACCTATACCGATGCAAAATTCACTTCTACCGAACAGTATCAGACAGAGGCAGAGAGAGATGCTGCAGCTGCTGCAAAGGAAAAGGATTTGAAGGACGCTGCCGGCAAGGATGTAACCGTTACAGGAACAGAAAAAACGGATTATACTTATACCGGTAACGGAACCTACATTCCTACCTTTACAAAGACTGTGAATGTGAAGGATGAAGAGGTTGAATGGAAGCATACAGATAAAAAGACGGATTATGGTGTAAGAACAGAGGAAGAAGCAGTAGCAAAGGTTACGAAAGATCAGGAGAAGGCGTTAAGCAACAAGATTAACGATGATGACGACTTATACCTGATCGGTGTAAGCAGTGATCTTAAGGTAACCGGCTATACAGAAGATCACTGGTATGATGATTCCGACTTCCTCGTATCCGGCACTGTATCCGCAACCTACGCAAAGGTTACCAAGAAAACTGTCGATCAGAGTACCTTCGGTTCTCTTTGGAATGATATCAAAGCCCTGTTTGGTAAGGGAGAAGCTACGAACAAGAAGCTGGAAGATGCAGCCAGAAAGGCAGTCGAGGCAGAAGGCGGTATTTTCGTAAGTGCCAACTGGGATGACTGGAAGTTCGGTAAAGCTACCATCCGCTATGTAGCAGGTGTCAGTGTCAAGACCGATGAGAAGACCACCGCAGCGGATGCACAGAATGCGGTACAGGATGCAGCACTGGCACAGGCAAAAGCAAGTGGAGCAACCGGTGTGTACAATGTGAAGACTACAGATACCGATACCATTGCTCATACCAGCTATTCCTATGAGATTGATTATCTGGAGAAAACCGGAGAGACCACAACCAATACTGCTGTCAGAACTGAGACTTATGCAAATGCAGAGGTGCTGACCGGTCAGATCATCCAGAACCTGAACTATATTCAGGGCAACATTAAGCTCACCCAAAAGGATGAAGCCTATCGTAAATTCGTAGATGATGCCAAGGCTCTGACCCAAAAGTATCAGAAACTGTTACAGGATGCACAGGACGCACAGAAAGACGTGGAAACAGCTCAGGCTAAGGTCAATGATCTGAAGGCAGAGATCGAAGCTCTGAAGAGTAACAGAACCAGTAACCTTGGAGCTCTGAAGGAACTGGAAGGAAAGCTGGCCGTGGCTGAACAGAACAAAAAGGATGCAGAAGATACTCTGAAGGAGATTCTGGGCAGCCTGGATGAGGCAGGCGGAGAGCTGGATAAGGTGATCGATCGTCTGACTCCTGCACCTACACCCGGAACACCTGCAGGTGGAGAAGGTGAAACCGGGGGTGCCGGTGATACAGAGGAAGGCGGCGCCGGAGAGGCAGCAACAGTTGTTACACCTGTTGCACTGGCAGCAGCACCAGCAGCACAGGCAACCGTAGTTGCACAGAACCAGGCAGCAGCACCCGTTGTACAGATCGCTGACGAAGCAGCACCTCTTGCAGAAGCAGCTCCTGCAAATACACAGGAAACCGTTCAGGCAGGTTCCGATAAGGAAGAGACCAAGGAAGCAGTGAATATTGCAGACGAAGCAGTTCCCCTGGCAGATGTTGCCGTAGAAAGCGAACATGCAAAGATGTCCTGGTGGTGGTGGCTGATCATTTTGATCCTCGGTGCAACCGGATATGAAATGTACAAGAAGCACAATGAGAAGAAGCTGAAGGCTCAGGCAGAAAATGCAGGAGATATCGAAGAATAAAAGATAACAAAAACGACATCCATTGGGATTTCCCCGGTGGATGTCGTTTTTTAGACCTTGGTAAGCGGATTACTCGAAGAGCTCTTCGACTTTTTCCAGATCACCGTCTCCGGTCAGCAGAAGAGTCACTGTGGTCTGGGCACTGCTGATATCGGTTGTCCCCTCAACGCATAATTCACCGTCAGTATTGTAGAGAGCCCATTGGAACTCATTGACAGAGGAGGGCCAGTCTGCTTCCATAGAGATCGATTCTTGATCCGACAGGGAATCCAGATTTACCTGTTCCCCGGTCACGGGATCAATGACCGCTACCATACCGATTTCGATGCCGCACATATTGACTACTGACAGAGTGAGTGCCCTGGTATCCTCCGAAGTGGATTCTATGGCAGACGAATCGGAATCCGGGGAAACATCGGCAGGCAGGGCGGCAACAGTCTCAGTATCCTCTCCGTCAGAATTCTGACTGCATCCTCCGAATAACAGACAACAGGACAATATACTTACAGTAAAAATATGTCGTATGAAGCTTTTTTGCATAACAGTCTCCTTTGTGTGAAAATCTATATCACCATTATATCGGATTTCCCATAAAAAGTAAATTTATGCGATGAAAATTTCCGAAAGCAGACCGGTAGGAATTCCTGAAAAAAATATCGAAAAATGTGAGCCGTTTTTCATGGATAAGTAGTCTTTATAGATAGAGACTAAGAAATAACGGAGGCGGTCGAGATGAGCGGCATGCTATATTCTATACCTGTGATTTTGACAGGTTATCGAATCGTACAAATTGAAGATGAAGCGACACCGCTTGCACAGGCAGTAAAGAGTGGATATTACGGTGACACAGTAGCCGGAATGCTGGGCATTGGTGTTTTATTACTCTTGGTGATTTATTTTATATTATGCAGAAAATACCAGAAAAGAATCATAGAATTGCAGGAAAATGCACATCCCGGCTGGAACTGGTGGAAGCTTAGAAAGCAGGCAACCGAACTGGAGGATAAAAAGGCAGAAGGAATTGTCGAGGATATCCGGCGGGCAGCGCAAAGCTATATGACTGTTTAAATTGAAATAAATGAAATAGAGCTGATATAAAAAGGTCCGGGGAGTGTTCCCCGGATTTTTTGCGATACAATACAAAAATGAAGTATTTCGTTGCTGATGTCTGACGGTAATGTTATAATTATGTATGTGGTGGTTCCGGAGACCGGTGCCATAAGCATTAAGAAAGAAAAGGAAGGCATTCTATGAAAGTATTGGTAACAGGCGTAAAGGGTCAGTTGGGATATGATGTGGTAAATGAACTTACAAAGCGCGGCATTGAGGCGGTCGGCGTGGATATTCAGGACATGGATATCACGGATGCAGCCAGTGTGGAAAAAGTGATCGGTGAGGTAGCACCGGATGCTGTGATCCACTGTGCAGCCTATACTGCAGTGGATGCAGCGGAAGACAACGTGGAGCTCTGCCGCAGGGTCAACGCGGACGGCACACAGAATATTGCTAATGTCTGCAAAAAGTTAGACTGCAAGATGATCTATATCAGCACGGACTATGTATTTGACGGCGAAGGTACCAGAGCCTGGGAGCCCGACGATGAGCGCCATCCTCTGAACGTATACGGACAGACCAAATACGAGGGCGAGCTGGCAGTGCAGAATACACTGGAGAAGTATTTTATCGTAAGAATCTCCTGGGTATTCGGTGTGAACGGTAAGAACTTCATCAAGACCATGCTGAACCTTGGGAAGACCCATGATCATTTGACTGTAGTGAATGACCAGTTCGGCTCTCCTACTTATACTTATGATCTGGCCAGGCTTCTGGTGGACATGGTGCTGACCGACAAATACGGCATTTACCATGCGACCAATGAAGGTATCTGTAACTGGTATGAATTTGCCTGCGAGATCTTCCGCAAGGCAGGCATGAACGTGGATGTGGCTCCCGTACCGGCGTCCGAGTATCCCACGAAGGCAAAGAGACCGGAGAACAGCCGCATGAGCAAGGAAAAGCTCACAGAGAACGGTTTTGAGAGACTTCCTTCCTGGCAGGATGCGCTGGAGAGATATCTGAAGGAGATTCTGTAAGGTTTTCCTGTATATTTCACGAAAAACCAGTTGACAACGGAAGTTGGAACAAGTATACTATTAAAGCGTGCCAGAAAAGGTGCGTCTATTATACTATTAAGAAAGAGGTGAAACAGAATGCCAACATTTAACCAGTTAGTAAGAAAAGGACGTCAGACCTCTGTTAAGAAGTCTACTGCACCTGCTCTCCAGAAGGGTTACAACTCTCTTCACAAGAAAGCAACAGACGTTTCTGCTCCCCAGAAGCGTGGTGTATGTACTGCTGTTAAGACAGCAACTCCTAAAAAGCCTAACTCTGCTCTTAGAAAGATCGCCAGAGTACGTCTTTCCAACGGAATCGAAGTTACCAGCTACATTCCCGGTGAAGGTCACAATCTGCAGGAGCACAGCGTTGTTTTGATCCGTGGTGGTCGTGTTAAGGACCTGCCCGGTACCAGATACCACATCATCCGTGGTACCCTTGATACCGCCGGTGTCGCTAACAGAAAACAGGCTCGTTCCAAGTACGGCGCTAAGAGACCTAAGGATGCTAAGAAATAAGTAGTATCCGGGGCGTTTTGAGCGTCGGACCGAGAGTTCGATGAAAATCCGCGAGGATTTTTGGAGACGATGCGTACATCGTCTTTGTACCACAAAAACGAAACTAAGAAAAGTGTTGGAATTCTGTGATACAGATATAACAGCGCGAACACTTGGGGAAACACATGTGAGTACCTATGATCTAACGTAAACAATTTGTTAAGGAGGGAAGAACCGTGCCACGTAAAGGACATATTCAGAAAAGAGATGTATTAGCAGATCCTTTATACAACAACAAAGTGGTTACCAAGCTTGTCAACAACATCATGTTAGATGGCAAGAAGGGTGTAGCCCAGAAGATCGTATACGGAGCATTTGCTAAGGTTGAAGAGAAGAGCGGCAAGCCTGCTCTGGAAGTATTCGAAGAGGCTATGAACAACATCATGCCTGTTCTGGAAGTAAAAGCAAGACGTATCGGTGGTGCTACCTATCAGGTACCTATCGAGGTTAGACCTGAGAGACGTCAGGCTCTGGGCCTTCGTTGGTTGACCATGTTCTCTCGTAAGAGAAGTGAGAAGACCATGGAAGACAGACTTGCTAACGAAATTCTTGACGCAGCCAACAATACCGGATCTGCAGTTAAGAGAAAAGAAGACATGCACAAGATGGCAGAGGCAAACAAGGCTTTTGCTCATTACAGATTCTAGTAGGAGGGAAAAAACTTGGCTGGAAGAGAATATCCGTTAGAGAGAACCAGAAATATCGGAATTATGGCTCATATCGATGCCGGTAAGACCACTACTACCGAGCGTATCCTGTATTACACAGGTGTTAACTATAAGATCGGTGATACTCACGAAGGTACTGCTACCATGGACTGGATGGCTCAGGAGCAGGAGAGAGGTATTACCATTACATCTGCAGCTACTACCTGTCACTGGACTCTTGAAAAAGAGACCAAACCCATGCCCGGAGCTCTGGAGCATCGTATCAACATCATTGATACCCCGGGTCACGTAGACTTCACCGTTGAGGTTGAGCGTTCCCTTCGTGTACTGGATGGCGCTGTCGGCGTCTTCTGTGCAAAGGGTGGTGTAGAGCCTCAGTCCGAGAACGTATGGCGTCAGGCTGACACCTACAACGTACCTCGTATGGCATTCATCAACAAGATGGATATCCTGGGTGCTAACTTCTACGCAGCAGTAGATCAGATCCGTACCAGACTTGGTAAGAACGCTATCGTTCTTCAGTTGCCTATCGGTAAGGAAGATGAGTTCAAGGGAATCATCGATCTGTTCGAGATGAAGGCTTACATCTACAACGATGAGAAGGGTGATGACATCACTGTTACCGATGATCTCGGAGATATGGCTGATGAGGCTGCTTTATATCATGATGAGCTCATTGAAAAGGTTTGCGAGCTGGATGATGATCTGACAATGATGTATCTGGAAGGTGAAATTCCTTCTGTTGAAGAGATGAAGGCTGCTTTGAGAAAAGCTACCTGTGAATGCAGAGCCGTTCCTGTATGCTGCGGTACTGCTTACAGAAATAAGGGCGTTCAGAAGCTCCTGGATGCTATTATCGAGTATATGCCTTCTCCTCTGGATGTGCCGGCTATTAAGGGTGTTGACCTTGACGGTAATGAAGTAGAGAGAAAGTCCTCTGATGAAGAGCCTTTCGCTGCACTTGCATTCAAGATCATGACTGACCCGTTCGTAGGTAAGCTCGCTTACTTCCGTGTATATTCCGGTACGCTGAATTCCGGTTCTTATGTACTCAATGCTACTAAGGACAAGAAGGAACGTGTAGGACGTATCCTGCAGATGCATGCGAACAAGCGTGCAGAGCTGGAAAAGGTTTACTCCGGTGATATCGCAGCAGCAGTTGGATTCAAGTTCACCACTACCGGTGATACCATCTGTGATGAGCAGCACCCTGTAATCCTGGAGTCCATGGAGTTCCCTGAGCCCGTTATCGAGCTGGCTATCGAGCCTAAGACCAAAGCTGGTCAGGGCAAGATGGGTGAAGCTCTTGCAAAACTGGCAGAAGAAGATCCTACTTTCCGTGCTCATACCAATCAGGAGACCGGTCAGACCATCATCGCCGGTATGGGTGAGTTGCATCTGGAGATCATCGTTGACCGTCTGCTTCGTGAGTTCCATGTAGAAGCTAACGTAGGTGCGCCTCAGGTTGCATATAAGGAAGCGTTCACTAAGGCTGTGGAAGTGGATTCCAAGTACGCTAAGCAGTCCGGTGGTCGTGGACAGTACGGACATTGTAAAGTTAAGTTTGAGCCCCTGGAGGCTAACTGTGAGAAGTTTGACTTTGATCCGAAGGCAAACATTCTGATCAACGATCCTCCTACCCTGTTATTCGAATCTACTGTAGTCGGTGGTTCCATTCCTAAGGAATACATCCCCGCAGTAGGTGAAGGTATCCAGGAAGCAGCTCAGGCTGGTATTTTGGGTGGATTCCCTGTACTGGGTGTTCATGCGAATGTATATGATGGATCCTATCATGAGGTCGACTCCTCCGAGATGGCATTCCACATTGCAGGTTCCATGGCATTCAAGGAAGCAATGCAGAAGGCAGCTCCTGTACTGCTTGAGCCGATCATGAAGGTTGAGGTTACCATGCCCGAGGAATACATGGGCGATGTAATCGGTGATCTGAACTCTCGTCGTGGTCGTGTAGAAGGTATGGAAGACATCGGCGGTGGTAAGATGGTTAAGGCTTTCGTTCCCCTTGCTGAGATGTTCGGTTACTCCACAGACCTGCGTTCCAAGACCCAGGGTCGTGGTAACTACTCCATGTTCTTCGAAAAGTATGAGCCCGTTCCTAAGAATGTTCAGGAAAAGGTTCTTGCTGCAAAGGCGAAATAAGCGCTAAATCAATAAAAATAACTTGAAAAACCTCTGATTATTTAATATAATCAGAGGTAGCGAGTTAAAAAAATAAAACTACGAAACTGTTTAATTATTTTAAGGAGGACTTAAATAATGGCTAAAGCTAAATTTGACAGAACAAAGCCCCATTGTAACATTGGTACCATCGGTCACGTTGACCATGGTAAAACTACTCTGACCGCTGCAATCTCCAAGGTTCTTTCCGAGAGAGTACCTGGTAACGAGAAGGTTGACTTCGATCACATCGATAAGGCTCCCGAAGAGAGAGAGCGTGGTATCACCATTTCTACCGCTCACATCGAGTACCAGACCGAGAAGAGACACTATGCACACGTTGACTGCCCGGGCCATGCTGACTACGTTAAGAACATGATCACCGGTGCTGCACAGATGGATGGTGCTATCCTCGTTGTAGCTGCTACTGATGGTGTTATGGCTCAGACCAAGGAGCACATCCTTCTGTCCCGTCAGGTAGGCGTTCCTTACATCATCGTATTCCTGAACAAGTGTGATATGGTTGACGATCCCGAGCTGATCGAGCTGGTTGAGATGGAAGTAACCGAGCAGCTGGAAGAGTACGACTTCAATGACTGCCCTATCATCAAGGGTTCCGCTCTGAAGGCTCTGGAAGATCCCAGCAGCGAGTGGGGCGACAAGATCATGGAACTGATGGATACTGTAGATTCTTATATCCCTGATCCTCAGCGTGATACTGATAAGCCTTTCTTGATGCCCGTCGAGGACGTATTCACCATTACCGGTCGTGGTACCGTTGCTACCGGTCGTGTAGAGCGTGGTGTTCTGCATCTGAATGATGAAGTAGAAATCGTTGGTATTAAGGAAGAGACCAAGAAGACTGTTGTAACCGGTATCGAAATGTTCCGTAAGATGCTGGATGAGGCACAGGCTGGTGATAACATCGGTGCTCTGCTTCGTGGTATCCAGAGAACTGAAATCGAAAGAGGACAGGTTCTGGCTAAGCCCGGTACTGTTACCTGCCACAGAAAGTTTACCGCTCAGGTATACGTTCTGACCAAGGATGAAGGTGGACGTCATACTCCTTTCTTCAACAACTATCGTCCTCAGTTCTACTTCAGAACCACCGACGTTACCGGCGTTTGCGAACTGCCCGCTGGTGTTGAGATGTGCATGCCTGGTGATAACGTAGAGATGACCATCGAACTGATCCATCCTATCGCTATGGAGCAGGGTCTTACCTTCGCTATCCGTGAAGGTGGTAGAACCGTTGGTTCCGGTCGTGTTGCTACAATCATTGAGTAATTGTGCGTTAGCAATGAGAAGCATTAAATAAGTGTAAAATAGTCCAGAGCAAGCTTGCTTGCTTCTGGGCTTTTTTATGCTTATGAGAATGCGGCGAATGCCGCATTCATCGAGGAAACACGCATATAGAATGTTACATATAAAGTGGTTGTATCTACAAGTAAAAATTGGTTGACAAAAATGACTACTGATAGTAGACTATAAATAAAAGACTACACACAGTAGACAAAAGGGGTGATCATATGAGTGAAATAAGATTAGGAGCAGTAGAGTCCAAGTTTGCAGATATCATATGGAATAATGAACCATTGCGACCAGTAGAATTGGAGAAACTCGCGGAAGCTGAATTGAATTGGAAGCGGACGACTACTTTAACCATTTTAAAAAGGTTATGTGAAAGAGGAATTTTTCAAAACAAGGACCGAATGATTACTTCCTTAATCAGTAGGGAAGAGTTTTATGCTCTCCAAAGTGAAAAGTTTGTGAATGACACTTTTGAAGGTTCATTACCGGCTTTTTTGGCAGCATTCGGTTCCAGGAAGAAGTTATCGGATATGGAAGTGGAGGAACTGAAAAAGGTGATAGATAGTATGAGGAGGTGAGTAGATGGATTGGTACGAATTATTACCTAAGATTTTGAATATGAGTCTTACGGCAAGTGTTATCATTGTTACGGTGCTTATACTCAGAGTGTTGCTGAGACGGGCACCCAGGATATATTCCTATATGTTATGGACAGTTGTATTGTTTCGTCTGCTTTGCCCTATCGCTATAAATACTCCCTTATCGGTATTGGATTTATTTGATACCCCAATTGTGGAAACAACTGATAGTGTGAGTCAGGTTGCATATATTCCGAACAATATCGTTCATACAGAGAATCCAGAAGTGACATTACCAGTTCCGGTATTGGACAATGCTATAAATAATGCGTTGCCACAAGGGGCGGAACAGCTTGTAGCAGATCCTTTGGAGGCGCCTGTCAGCATTGCGACCTATATATGGCTGGCTGGAATCGTGGCTATGATAGGCGTTAGCATGATTTCTTATGTTAAGTTACGAAAGAGTCTGGTTGGAGCAGTGCGGGTAAGGGGTAATATTTATGTTGCGGACTACATTACTACTCCTTTTGTGCTTGGCATATTCAGACCGCATATTTATTTGTTATCTTCATTAAGCGAACAAGAGCAGGAGTATATTCTAAAACATGAGCAATATCATATTCGCAGAGGGGATCATATTTTTAAATTGCTTGCCTATGTAGCCCTTTGCATACACTGGTTTAATCCATTGGTTTGGCTAGCCTTTCTATTATTTAGCAAGGACATGGAAATGAGTTGTGATGAGGCGGTTGTCAAAAAACTTGGGGAAGATGTACGAGCAGATTATTCTGCTTCTTTACTGAATTTAGCAACAGATAATGCTATTATGTTTGGAATGCCACTTGCATTTGGTGAGGTGGACACCAAAGGACGCATCAAAAACCTGGCAGCGTGGAAGAAACCTACTTTCTGGGTTACCATAGGGGCAATTTTGATATGCATTGTTGGAATTGTGATATGCATATCCAATCCAAAGGAAGAAAATTTGTATGCACCGGAACCTTTTGGTCATAGCTACAGGGTGGCAGAAATTATGAATGATGCATCCCATTATGCGTTCGCCTATACACTTGAAACGGCACCCAGATATCAATTTACATCGGATTATACTATGCTCATGTCAGGTGATGTATTGGATGATAAGGGCACAACGGAGTGGGTACAGCAGAGCGGGAAAATTGAGGAAGTAAAAATTACAACAGAAAACTTTGATAACTATTTCGATATGTCCGGCTTTACTATTTCAAATGATTCATGGTCAAAATTTAGAAATACAATAAATAAGGCGTGGCGGATAGATGTGGAGAATAATGTGTTTTACTATTTCCTTCAGACAAAAGACGGAAGTGTATATCTGACTTATGGGTATGATGCAGATAATAGTACGGAAGTGTTGGAGGAAGGTTCTTATATCCGATGGTTGTTTCGTTTGGAACGTACAGACATCCT